>JAEEGI010005228.1_pt1 | contig 29962 bp, 36 predicted proteins | sample 8958751 | NCBI WGS metagenome assembly JAEEGI01 (sample SAMN16246545, study PRJNA631951) | gut metagenome | biome: gut microbiome; feature: rumen; material: KS-attached | host: Bos | place: Iran: Karaj | collected 2018-10 | reverse complement strand
AGGAACATCTGCCGACGACAGAGCAGATACAACAGCAGATAGCTCTGGCAGAGGAAAAATATAAAATGAAGAACGGCAAATGATAAGGACGCGAAAAAATCACCCTTCGGGACGATCACGGACAATCACAAAAAAAGCTGCCGATTGACATAAATCTATTCCTGTGTTAATATGACCATAGAAAAAGGGCATCACCAGTAAACGGTTAGCCCGGAAATTTTAAGCTATGAATAGCCGCTGACTTCTGGACAAAGGGCGGCTATTTTTTGTGCTTTTTGATTGCGTCCTAGATTATATCCAAGACTAAAGCAGGTGAGGCAAAGTGCGATCACCGCGATGAGACTTTCTATAGTCAACATACGCATCCCCCTCCTTTCATAAACTCCGCCGTAGGCGGGTTAAAAACGGAGGGCACAAATCCCTCCGTAAGGAGGGCTAACCGTCCACCATTTAGGATTGCTCCAAAGGTGATACCCATGGTGGGGATTATATCATTAACTGTGGCTTCGTGCAAAGGTTATTTGCACAAAGAAGATAATTCTGAAAAAATGACTATTCCCTCAAAAATATCTCATTTACACTGCTTTGTAATGCCTCACTGATCTTGATCGCGATCTCCAGACAAGGGATCCTTTCGCCGGTTTCATACCTGCTTATGGAATGAGTGTTGCAGCCGGCAAGTTTGGCAAGATCTTCCTGACGGAGACCGGCATCTATTCTTTTTTGCTTGAAATTGGCTCTGAGCATGTTTACCTCCGTGCATTAAGATCATATGTGTTGTAGCGCTACTTAAATGTATGTGATAGAATTAGTTATGCAATTTGCATAACTGTTTATGTGGGAAAGGATGGAACAGCATGGTCAGAAACAATATTGAACTGGACATAAAAGTTAAATGCGTGGAAGAGCATATGACGCAAGCAGATATTGCCGCTACGGTAAAGACTCCTGCTTCCTATGTAAACAAACTGATACGAAGAGATGAAGTAAAAAATGGAAGATTTCAAGATAATACCATTTGAAGAAAAGCACATAGAAATGGTGCTTGAGTATGAAAAAGAGCTTCGCAAACAGGAGCCGGATACATATTATTGGGAACCGGATGAGAATTATAAGAATGCATTAGTTGATTCTTTTTCAGATAGCAGGTTCAATACGGCTGTATCCTATATAGCTGTGCGAAATGGCAAAGTAATTGGTAGAATAGATGCATCTCTGATATCCAGCAGGAGTGATGCATCATGTTGTTCTGCGTATTTGGATTGGATATGTGTCCTTAAGAATGAAAGACATAATAAGGTTGCACAGGCTCTTTTGGACGAACTACGAAAAGAGCTTAAGGCTAAGAATGTATCTCTTTTGATTGCGCTTATGGCTAATAATGATGAGGCACAGAGATTTTATAAGTCTGTAGAAGGCGCATCTATCCATGATCAGGGAATTTGGATGGATATATAAGATAGGAATTGGAGAGTAGAATAATGGTTTTATATCACATGAGTGAGACACTTAAGCTTGGAGATGAGCTTAAGTCAGATTATAAAGAGTATGCCGATCTCGCAGAGCCTTTTGTAAAGGCGCTTCAGTATAGCTTTGACACATTCTACGGAATGCTTCTAACTGCGGACTATGTGGGCTGCGTTTTTGCTAAATATGATCTAAAATGAATGCCTACACATGAGATAAAGTGGGCAACAGAAGGTGTTTTTGAGTATATCAGGCGAAAAGAGTTTCCTACTGCCTGCAGTAGGTTACAGTCAAATTACTATTTCGATAATATTGATAACTGCAAAGAGCTTTTTATCGAAGATTGGGAAAATGCAACGCAGGAAGAGAAAGACAGGATCAGGCTTTTTGAAATTGAACTTACTGGAAACATATCAAAATGCGACATGCGACTTTTCGATGAAGCATTTGATCTTATGTATGATCTGAAATGCCCTGAGGACTTAGAAAAAATAAAGAACCTTGCAAGAAAGTAATTTAGTGGTGAAAAAGGCGAGGATTATGTTATGGAGATTATCGGTGATGGTGTTGCCGTTGCGAAAAAGGACATAACAGAGATGCTTAAGGGATAAACTGCCGATATAGTAAGAAAACAGCATGGACTCAAAGCTTTTTATGTAAATGAGATACATAAAATTGATTGAGATACAAAAAGGCCTTTGCTATAATACTATGTAGATAAAGAAAGGGCGCAGTAGTGCGCAATAGGTGAAGGGATGATTATTAGATAATTTGGTTAGGTGAACACATATTTTTTGAATGACTGCAAAAGCAGTTTCTTTGTGTGCGCTTATATCAGATTATCATGCTCCGTAGCCTATTTATACAACATAGGTTTATTAGTGTGAGTCTGTTTTGCGTATGCAAAGCAGGCTCATTTTTTTGAGAAAATTTTACTAAAAAGGAGATAATGCATGGAACGAGTAACAGACCATTATGTATTTCACTATGTTGAGAATAGTATTGCTGAAAGAGATATTAGCCAGATTTCTTCACTCCAAGAAGGCTGCTACAGCTTTATTAGCAATTGTTTAGGAACAGATGCACATGGAAAAATTCATTATCATTTATTTGACACACCAGAAGAAGTAGGAAAACAATATGCCATTATTAATGACGATGATGACGATGAACCATGTAATGGTTTTGCGCTTCCTGATACAATGAGCAAGGATGGCATGAATCATATTTATGCTGTGTATAATGAAAAAGTAAAGTGCATTGGATTTCATGAGGACGCGCATATTATCTCATATTCGTATGGGAGACCTGCCTTAAAGTTTATAAGGGAAGGATTGGCTATGTCATTTGATCATTATTGGTGGGGGATTGATAATTATACATGGGTACGCTGGTATCTGGAAGAAGGAAAAATGCCATCAGTAGAGGCGTTACTTGAAAATGAATATTTCTGTGAGTTTGATGATACAGTGGTTTACCCTATTGCAGGTGCTTTTACTTCTTATCTGATTCAGCGCTTTGGGATGAATAAATATGTTGAATTCTATAAGACTTGTGTGAACAGTGGACAGAATGCGTTCAAAGCAGTATTTGGTGTGCCGGTTCCGGCAATCGAAAAAGAATTTATCGATTATATAAAAATGTTTCGTCTCCGCAAAGAAGTCCGTGAGTTAATAATAAAATATTTGGAGGGCTAAACTATGAGTTCTATTCAGGATATGATATCTGAGGCATGGAGTCTTTTTGACAATAAGAGATATGATGATTCGAGAGCTGTATATAATGAATGCTATTCTATGCTGGATAAAGATGATGTTCTATTAGAGAGTTCCATACTGATGGGACTTATTTACGTGGAAAGCTTTTCTGAAAATTTTGATAAAGCAAGAGAATATGCAAATAAGCTGGTAGGAATGGCACAATCCAATGAGGATAGGCATATTTATTTGCATCAGCTGGGGATGGTCGAGCGTATGGCACAAAACTATGATACTGCACTGAGTATTTTTCGTGATGAAGAAAGCATTATTCTTGAGTATTTCCCGGATGATTATGGCAGCTTATCTGCAAATATGTATGAGCAAGGCTATGTTATGTCAAAAAAGGACATATGTGATGAAGCAACGAGATTGATGGACAGAGCGATTTCTTTTGCTGAGAAATCAGAAGATCCTATGTGTGAAGGTTGTGCCTACAGAGGCATGGGAGAAATATATGTCGTTGCAGGTAAGAAAAATACAGCAAAAGAATATTTTATGAAGGCGATACAAAGCTTTACTAAAGCTGAAGATCAGATTGCTGTAAATGAAATTAAAGATATGATCAATCAGCTATGATCGGAAAGAAGAGGATTAAAATGGTTATTTGGATTAGTGGACCATATGGTGTTGGAAAGTCAACACTTGCGGAATATATGCAGGGTAAGATGAATAATGCAATAATATTTGACGCGGAAGCAGTGGGAAATGCAGTGCGCGACAATTATCCTGACCATCCGTATGGTTTTATTTTTGAAGATTATGAGCTGTGGGGAGATTTTTGCTACAAACTTATAAAGGATATTCATGAGAATTTCCATAAGAATGTTATTGTACCTATGACACTTCTTAGGCAGAACTCTTATCGGATCATTGAGAATCTGCGCAAAGACGGTATTGATACACATTTAGTTGTACTGGAAGCAGATCATCAGACTGTTCATGACAGAATTCTGGACAGAGGAGAGAAAGAAGGCTGCTGGTGCATGGAGAATATTGATCTGTCCCGTGAGGGAACAGCTGCTTTACCGGGAATTCATGTTGCTACAGACGATAAGTCGGTAGTAGAATTGTATGAATGGATTTGCAATGAGATAGGTATTTTGGATGAGCAGCGTATACAAGATAGCAATCTGTGATGATACAGAGATAGACAGAAATTTCATAAAAGATATCGTAACTGATTGGGCTAATAAGAGCGGTGTTAAGCCCGATATTCACATGTTTTCATCGGCAGAAGAGTTCCTTTTTGAATATGAGGACTGTAAGGATTATCAGATTCTTTTGCTGGATATTGAGATGGGCCAGATGGACGGTGTTTCTTTGGCAAAAGAGCTTAGAAAGACCAACGACAGTGCTCAGATCGTATTCATAACGGGATATTCGGACTATATTGCTGAAGGATATGAAGTATCGGCACTGCATTATCTTATGAAGCCTGTTAGGGAAGAGAAGCTTAGCGAAGTGCTGGACCGTGCTGTAAGTAAACTCGGCAAAGATGAAAAGGCACTGATGCTTGAGAGTGGCGGTGAAACTAATCTTGTTCCTATTTACAGAATCAAGTTCATCGATGTAAGAGGCAACTACACCACTGTTCATGCGGATAAGGAGTACACCATCAAGAAGACTCTGAGTGATGTGGAAAAAGAGCTTGATGAGAGGTTTTACAGAGTTGGACGCTCATGCATCGTCAATCTTACACAGATCAGCAAAGTCACAAAGACGGATATTTTCTTCAATTCAGGAGAAACAGTACCGCTTCCCAGAGGAAGTTACGAGAAGGTTAACCGTGCAATAATAGAATTCAATTAAGTATGTTGGGGAATGTATGAGATTTTTTTCTAAGAAAATCGACAATCAAATAGAACTGTACCAGAGAGAACTTGTTGAGACCCATTATAAGGAAGTCGACAACATGTATAAGAAGATGCGTGGTTGGCGCCATGACTACCGCAATCATATTCAGATGATGAAGGCTCTTGCATCAAACGGCGACATGGATGGCATAAAAGCGTATCTGGATGAGCTTGATACTGATCTCAACACAGTAGATACAGTCATTAAGACAGGAAATGCTATGGCTGATGCGATTCTTAACAGCAAGATTTCCCTGGCCCAGTCAAAAGACATAAATGTAAGCGTGGATGCTCATATACCGGTTAAACTCAAGATGTCGGAGCTGGACCTATGCTGCATCATAGGAAATCTTTTTGATAATGCGATTGAAGCAAGCATGGAACTTCCAATAGATCAGCGCATGATTCGTGTATATATGGATATGAAGGGCAGTCAGCTTTATATTTCTTTCACCAATCTCACGGCAGGAAAAAAGCTAAAGAAGATTGGAAAGCTCTTTGGGACTACTAAGGGTGAAGGCCATGGTCTGGGGCTTATCAGAATGGATGGCATAGTAGAAAGGCTTGGAGGATACCTTAGCAGAAACAGTGAGGACGGCGCATTTACAACAGAAATACTGATTCCTCAGGAATAATCTATACAATTCGTCACCCAAAATCGACAATTCATCCCCAAAGTGATTTGGGGGTGTTTTTGTATGGTAAGGTATGATTGCTGACAGCAATAGAAAAAAGAAATGGGGAAATCTAAATGACAGAACAGGGAAAGAAAAAAGGAAAACCCAAATATTCGATTCCAAGCAATATGGCGTTTATGGTAAAAAGAGCATGGAATGGTCATAAAACTGTACTTTGGGTGTGTCTTGGCGTGGCACTTTCAATATTTGGAAAGACAGTGACGGAGATGCTTATAGCGCCTCTGATATTGCAGGTTATTGAAAATAATGGGAGTGTGGGACAGCTCATTTACAGAGTTGTCATATTTGCCATTGCGATGATCTTCTTTAGTGGAACTCTTGAGTATCTTAACGCCAACTCGATGTTTGGAAGAGTAGCAGTAAGAAGTGGAATAATAGTTGATCTGGAGAAAAAACGTTGTAGCACATCTTATCCTAATCTTTATGACACAAAATTTACAGAAGCTTCCAAGCGCTCTTATGAATCTGTGAACAGTAATGGAGAGGCAGCTGAGGCAATATGGAAAACGTTGGAGGAGCTGCTGGCAAATATCCTGGGATTTATATTTTATCTGATACTAATCACAGGCCTTGATATAAGGATTGCTGCTGTAGTTACTGTTCTAACAGCTATAGGTTTTGCAGTCAATGCCAAATTAGGAGAATGGAGTTATAAACACAGGGAAGATAGAGCTGAAGTTATCAACAAAATGGGATATAGTGTGGATGTTCTTTCTGAAAAAGAGTATGCCAAGGAAATTCGAATTTTCGGAATAACAGATTGGGCGAATGAACTATGGCAAAAAAACAGAAAACTTCTATATAACCTTAATTATCAGCGGGAGAAGAGGTTTTTTATTGGCAGTGTTTTGGACATCGTCCTTACATTCCTAAAGAACGGTGTGGCTTATGCAGTTCTTATATCGATGGTGCTGAATAAGGGAATTTCTGTATCGAATTTCCTTTTGTATTTTGCAGCTGTGTCAGGATACTCCGCATGGGTAAGCGGTATTCTTGAAAAAGTTTTAAGGCTACACAGACAGAGTCTTGACATCTCAATCCTCAGAGAGTTCCTTGACTGGGAAGAACCTTTTAGATTTGAAGGTGGAAAAAATATTCCTACGGCGCCTTATGTCTTTGAGTTTAAGAATGTCTCTTTCAGATATCCTGAGGCAGAGAAGGATACAATTACCAGAATGAATCTGAGGATAAATCCTGGAGAAAAGATTGCAGTGGTTGGTCTTAATGGTGCTGGTAAAACCACATTAATAAAGCTTTTGGCAGGTTTCCTTGATCCTACAGAAGGTCAGGTGCTTTTAAATGACATAGACATAAGAGAGTTCAACAGAAGAGAGTACTATGACATTTTTTCAGCTGTGTTTCAGGAATTTTCTGTACTTCCTGCTTCTATTCAAGAAAATGTAACACAGACAATGGGAGAATATGATGAAAAGAAGCTTGAGGAATGCCTTTCTCAAGCCGGACTTCTTGACAAGATTAATAGCCTAACTAAAGGGGTGAAATCACAGATTACTCGTAAGGTTCATGAGGATGGTCTTGAGCTTTCAGGAGGAGAGACACAAAGGCTTATGCTGGCCAGGGTTCTTTACAAGGATTCTCCAGTTGTTATTCTGGATGAGCCTACCGCAGCCCTTGACCCAATTGCTGAGAATAATATTTACCTTAAATATGATGAGATGACAAAGGGAAAACAGTCTATTTTTATCTCCCACAGACTAGCTTCCACAAGATTCTGTAGCAGAATCCTATATCTGGAGGATGGAAAGATTACAGAAGAAGGAACACATGACGAGCTTATGAATGCCGGGGGCAAATATGCAGAAATTTACGGCGTTCAGAGCAAATACTATAGGGAGGATGGAGACTATGAAGAATCAGATTTCCTTGATGACAGCAATATCGCGTGAAATAAGAGCGCTTAAAATATGGCTTAAATACACAAATATCGTTTGGCTTATTATTGTATCCAAGCTTTTTGTTAAAGGAACGCCCTTTATGACAATGTATCTTTCTGCAAGGGTAATAAATTTGCTCATAGAAGGTGCATCAAGAGAAAATATAGCAAAAACGGTCATTATAACTCTTTCTGTGACTGCGATTCTTGCTATTATTTCATCATTTTTCCAGAAATGGAAAGACATGATGGATGATGGATTTTGGGATACAACATATAAGATTCTGGCAGACAAAAAAGCCAGTATGGATTTTGTAGATGCCGACAGTCAAAAGGTGGCTGATCTGCATAGTCAGATATGTCAGTCCAATAACTGGGCAGGCTGGGGCCTTTTTAGATCCTTGACAGCTTTTGAAAGTTTTATGGATGCAGTGGTATCTATTGCCTGCGGTTTAGTATTGTCTGTTAAGCTGTTTCTTTTACCGGTTACTAATACAAAGTATTTGTTTTTGAACAATCCATTAATTGCGGCTATATTAATAGCATTTATGGTTGGGGCTTCTGCTATGGCGGGCTACTTTATGAATATCAGAAAAAGGGCCTGGTCCAGCTATGCTGATGATGCAAGACTTGGAAACAGGATGTTTTCAGCTTATGGATGGTTTTCTCAGGACACTAGTAGAGCCGCCGATATCAGGCTCTACAGGCAGGACAAGATTACCACTACATACATGAATATGGGAGATGCATTTACGGAAAAATCTTCTTTGGCTAAAAAACTCAAGGGAAGGTATGGCTTAGTATCATTTATTTCTACTGGAGGCCAAAGCATTGTAACTGGCGTGGTATACCTTTTTGTGTGCCTTAAGGCCTGGGCCGGAGCGTTTCCAATCGGTTCTGCCACACAGTATATTGGAGCTGTTACCGGAGTATTCTTCGGAATTAACACGCTTCTCACAGCTTTGGAAGATGTTAGGGCCAATGCCAGATTCCTTGCTGACACTTTTGAGTTCTTGGACTATCCCAACAACATGTATCAGGGAAGCCTTACTACAGAGAAACGCAGCGATACCCACTATGAAGTAGAGTTTAGAGACGTTTCTTTCAAATATCCCGGAAGTGATAATTATGCCCTGAAGAACGTAAATCTTAAGTTTACAGTAGGAGAGAAGCTTGCTGTTGTCGGCATGAATGGAAGTGGCAAGACTACCTTCATAAAGCTTTTATGCAGACTCTATGATCCCACAGAAGGTACAATTCTTTTAAATGGCATAGATATAAAGAAGTATCGATATGATGAATACATGAATATTTTTTCCATTGTATTCCAGGATTTCAAGCTTTTTGCTATGCCTCTTGGAGAAAATGTCGCTACAAGCTCTGATTATGACAGGGATGAAGTTACAAGATGTCTTGAAAAAGCCGGCTTTGCTGATAGATTAAAGCAGCTTCCTAAAGGACTGGATACATTTCTTTATAAGAAGCTTGATAAGGAGGGCGTTGAGGTTTCCGGAGGAGAAGCCCAGAAGATTGCTCTTGCCAGAGCTCTTTACAAGGATGCGCCATTTGTCATTCTTGATGAGCCCACTGCAGCTCTTGATCCGGTGGCTGAGGCAGAGATTTACAGCAAGTTCAACGATATAGTTGGAGATAAGACTGCGGTATACATCAGCCATAGACTTTCATCATGTAAGTTCTGCGATGAAATAGCAGTTTTCCATGAAGGTGGCGTTATTCAGAAAGGTACACATGAGCAATTACTTGCAGATACAACGGGAAAGTATTATGAGCTGTGGAATGCACAGGCCCAGTACTATAACGATGATGTTAAAGAAGCATGCTGATTATTCGGTTGTTTTTCACTAGTGCTCCGGTTATTAAGTTCCTCGACGTTTACATGAGATGATGATCTCAGCAGGTTTAGGCTTGCTGAGATTTTTTTCTGTCAAATATTACAAATAGCCCGTTAATTATTACAATATACGTCCATTCCCGCCGTCTCTGGTGGTATAATCCCAATGTGATACTACGAAAACGTGTTGGAGAAAAGGTATTTATGAGCAAATTCAGGATAGCCATTTGTGACGATGAAGAGCTGACCTGTCAGGAGATAGAAAAGATATTTATAGAGAATTCTGATGAAATGGGTGTTTCCTTTGAAACGGATGTCTTTTACACAGGGGAAGCGCTTATTGAGCATATAAGGTGCGGAGCTGCCTATGACTTTTTGATTCTTGATATCGAACTGGCAAGGTTAAGCGGTATCGATGTCGGGAAATTTCTACGGGAGGAAAACAGGAACTTCCATACACAGATCATATATGTATCATCAAAAGAGACTTATGCCATGAAGCTTTTTTCCGTTCAGCCTCTGGATTTTCTTGTTAAGCCTGTTAAAAAGGAAGAACTGTTCAAGGCAATAAAGCGTGGTCTCGAGATAATTGGGGAATCAGAGGACTATTTTACATATAAGTCCGGAAGAACCAATAACACAATCTGCTGTAAAGAGATTCTCTATTTCATGAGCAACAAGCGAGTGATCAACATAGTCTGCAGGGATGAGATCATAGAGTACTATGGCAAACTATCAGATGAGTTAAAAAGATTGCCGGATTACTTTCTGCAGATACACAATTCCTACGTGGTCAATCTGAATGCTATAAAAAAGACAGGAAGTGATCATGTGATCATGAACAATGATGAGAACATCAGTATTAGCAGGAAATATGCTGATTCTTATAAAAATACTATCTTTTTACGCTGGAAAAAGATGCATTGTGGGGGCTAAATGGAATATTACCTGATAAATGTTGTATGTAATTTCTGTCTGATATTCGTGATCAGGCAGTTTATGGGGGATTTCTTTCAGTTTGATTCTAAGAATAGAATAAAAAGAGCCATTTTCTCATTGATATGGTTTTGGGGAACTATCTTTGTTAATGAATGGCTCCACATCACAGTTGTGAACCTTGCAGTGAATATTCTGTTGATGTTTCTAATATCCCTTGCGTATGATGGCGGGATAATCAAGAAAATTCTGGTCTGTCTGCTGATTGCAGTTCTAGGTGCTGCCTGCGATATGCTGGCTTATGCCATTACCACGCCTTTTTTGAATGATTCGGATTATTTCTATAGTTTTGTGTTTACAGTAGTTTTTCTGCTGATATTTGAAAGAGTATTTGGAGTAATGATCCGAAGAGGCAGGAACTGGGATATTGTGGGAAAAGAGATGCTGGCGTTATCAGGCTTTCCTATTATGGCGGCGATTGTCTTATACTGCATAACCGGAAGACTCACAGGAATATACAGATTGGTAGCCTGTATATGTGTTGTTGGAATCTCAGCTTTATCAGTTGTTCTTTATAATAGTCTTGCAATCAATCTCGGGGACCGGATGAGGAAGATATATCTTGAGCGAGAAGTGGAAGCCTACAAGCATGAGATGGAGCTGATGCGAATCTCCAATAGAAAAGAACAGAACCTGCGCCATGATCTTAGGCATCACCTGTTTGAAATCGAAGGGCTTGCAAAACAGGGCGAGGATGAAAAAATCTGTACCTATATTGATGAGCTGCGGAGGACGTTTGTTGATTCGAAACAGATGGTACATACAGGTGAATATGAAACTGACAGCCTGATAAACTATCTTCTGGACAATGCAAAGAACCACCAGATTGACGTAAACTGCGATATTAAAATACCTGAAGACATAGATGTTTCAAGATGTAAGCTCAATGTTATAGTCGGAAACCTCTTGGAAAATGCTATTGAAGCTGCAGCCCAGGCTGATGAAAAGAGAATTGTGCTTACAATGCAGTTTTCCGCTGGAATTCTTTTCCTTCAGATCAAGAATACTTATAATGGACCCGTCAGGGTTGAAGGAGGACATGTCCTCGGGAAAAAGAGCCAGAATAATCATGGGATTGGCCTTAGAAGCGTGCAGGATCTAGTAAGAGAGCAGAACGGAAGTCTTGATATATCAGTAACGGATCAGTTCTTTGTGGCAGAAGGAATGATTCCGGTGGGATAAAATATTAGTGATTGGGAAGGAATAAATAAAAGTATGAGAAAATTTAAGGGGAGCTTGGGACTTTTTTGCGCATTAGCTTTTATTTGCTGTGCGTGTGGAAAAACTGACTCAAATCTTGGAACGGCTTCATCATCACCTATGAATGATAATACAGCCGAAGCAGAACATAATATTTACAACTTGAACGAAATAGAGTATGAAAAGCCAAAAGGGGCAAATATTTCTTATCTTTGTCAAAATGAGCAGGGAATATATGGATTGCAGTCTGTACACTTTGACGATGAGCCTATTACCTATAGTATTATCGCAATTTCAGGAGAAGAAGTAGGAAATGAAATTACTCTAAAAGTTGATGAGGGTGCGTGGTTTAATTCTCTTGCAGTGGACAAAGATGGTAATTTCTATGTAATCGAGAGAGTATACAGCACGGCTCAGGATATAGATAAGGAATCGGAGATTGATGAGGGAGATACAGATGCTGATGCGGCTATAAGTGAAGAGACTACTGATAGTAATGAAGATATCAGCGAGGGGGCTTCATATGATTATTATGAGAATAAGCAGTACATAGTCAAACTCTCGCCTATGGGCGATGTCATTTGGAAGACTTTTGTAGATGAGGAAATCAACGAGAATTACTACGGACTTGAGTCACTTGTTTATGCCGAGAACGTTGGAGCAGTGACTTCATCAAGCAAGGGAATAATAGTATTTGATCCAAAGTCCGGCGTGGCAGAGAGTATTAATAGTGAATTCGTAAAGGATTATTCCGGCGAAAGGTTTTCAAGAAGACAGATTATTGCCCTGAGAGATGGCAATTTATATTTGATAGATGGCGATATGACGGGCGAAAACTCTTTTTACAAATATGATACTTCCAAAAAGGATTTTGTAGATTTTACGGATAAGGTTCCAAGCGGTATTCTAGAAGGCTATTCTATTTATCCGGGAATCAGATATGATTTCCTGATAAATCAATATGATGGTCTCTATGGGCTTAACATTGACGATAAAGAGGCTACGAAGATCTGCGATTATCTTTCCTCTGATATTACTGATAACTTTGGTATCAGATACTTTTTTGAGGAAGACGACGAGAATATTTTCGTTGCCATGAATGACCAGGATTATTACGGCTTTGATTTTAGCAGATTGACAAAGGCTAAACCTGGTGAAAACCAGCAAAAGACACAGATTACACTGGCTGCTTATTTTGCCTCTGATAGCGTACGAAGAGCGGTTGCAGACTTCAACAAGGCAAATGATGAGTACAGAATTGTCCTCAAAGATTATGGTGATTACGTCCGCAATGAAGGCATAGATGGTCTTGAAAAGCTGGATCTTGATATCGTGTCGGGGGAGGCCCCTGATATTATTGAAATTTATGGGCAGATGATTCCCATTGACAAGTATTTGAATAAGGGCTTTTTTGAGCCTCTAGATGACTATTTTGCAGATGATAAAGAACTATCATCCGGCGAATACCTTCAAAATGTGCTTGATTGTGGAAAGAAAAAAGGCAAGCTCTACACTCTCATTCCGCAGTTCACAATCTACACAGGTATAGCATCTGCAGACCTTATGGCTGGAGAGACTTTGGACTGGTCCAATTACAAGGAAATCTGTGAAAAGAGAAATATAGATCCGGCTATTATGTTTGGCGTGTATTCAAAAGAAGAAGCACATAGTTTTTATTCCATTGCTGCAGAGGAATGCGTAGATAGGGAGAAGGGAACCTGTAATTTCAAGAATCAGGCCTTTTATAATCTGCTTGAGTACGTCAAGCTCCTCCCGGAAGAATATGACGATTCTACGTCGGGCTCTTTATATAGGGAAAAAAAGGCGATTCTTTATCTACTGGCTGTCAACAGCATGGATGAATATGTTTTTGCAAAAGAGGGATATTTTGGCGGCGATGTTGTTTATAACGGTCTGCCTGGAATTTTGGGCGGAACTTCTTACATTGAACCTGCAACACAGCTTGCTATGAGCAGCAACTGTAAGCATAAAGATGTTGCGTGGCAGTTTATGCGATACTTTTTGACTGATGAATATCAGGATAATATAGAGTTTTATATGCCGGTTAGCCAGAAAGCCTTCAATGCGGTTCTTGAGAAAGCCCAGGAAAATCCATTCTACATAGACGAAAATGGCGAAAAGCAAGAGATGAGCAGCTACATGAGCATGGATGATATTGAAGTGGAGATCAAAGCCATTAGTGCGGCTGAGGCCAAGCAGTTCGAGGATCTTGTTAAGTCAACAACCGTTTCTTATCAGGGAGATGAAGCAATATGCAGTATTATTTCCGAAGAGGCTGAGGCTTTTTATGCAGGCCAAAAGAGCGTAGAAGAGGTTGCGAATATCATACAGAGTAGGGTTTCACTATATATTAGCGAGAATTCATAAATAAAGAATGGCGAGATATTCACTATAACAAGAGAGCGGGAATGATAATAATATCCTGTACCAGATGTGTAAGTACATTTGGTGCAGGATTTTTGTTAATTATTACAATCTGGGCGTTAATTATTACATTCAAGAATCATGGGGCTAGGGAACTGTATATAATTGAAAGTATGATTATCGCCGTTTCAAGAGGTAATAGATGTTCTGATGAGGTTATGCTTTGTATGGAATTAAAGGTGGAGAATGTTACAAAAAAGTATGCTGACAAGTTGGCTGTTGATAGTGTTTCTTTAAATATAGGAAATGGGATTACAGGATTACTCGGTGCCAATGGTGCGGGGAAGACCACGCTTATGCGTATGGTGGCCGATATTATTAAGCCTGATAACGGAAACATTTCATATAATGGAACACCCATTTCGGTGCTGGATTCGGAATATAGAAATGTTTTTGGATATCTGCCACAAGAATTTGGCTTCTATCCTGAATTTACAGTTATCGATTATTTGGAATACATGGCGACATTAAAGGGGCTTACAAAATCTGATACCAAAGGAAAAATAGATTCTCTTTTGGAGCAGATGACATTAACAAAGGTGCGTAATAAGAAAATCAGAATGCTCTCGGGCGGTATGAAGAGAAGGGTCGGTATAGCACAGGCACTTTTGAATGATCCTGAGATATTGGTTTTGGATGAACCAACAGCCGGCCTTGACCCGGGAGAGAGAATTAAGCTAAGGCAGCTATTGTCTGAGTTTTCGCAGGAACGAATAGTTTTAATATCTACACATATCGTTTCAGATGTTGAATATACTGCATCAAGGCAGGCAATTATGAAAGATGGCAAGATCATCAGAGAAGGAAGTACTGATGATCTGGTAAGCGAAATGGAAGGAAAAGTTTGGAATGCAATCATCGATAATGCAAAGTACAAAGAAATTGAGAACGTGATCCAGATAGTGAATTTGAGAAATGTAAGTAGTAGTCAGACTGAAATACGCTTCATAAGTGACGGCCAGCAGGTTCTTGGCAATGCAGAGGTGGTCACCCCACGTTTGGAGGACTTATACATGTGGCTTTGCGGAACTAGGGAGAATGACGAATGAAGCTATTGAGGTTAGAGATAAAAAGAATTGCAAAGAGCCGATTAACTATATGCATGGTATTGGTAGCATTGGCTTTTTCATTTTTGTTTGCATATGTTCCGATTACTTTTTTCTATTGTGTAAATCCCTCCGGCGATAAGGAATACCTAACCGGTGTCGAAGCACTTAAGACTTTAAAAGAAATAAGGCGAGAAGTTGAGGGTGACATTAGCCATGAAGACATTATGGAAGCTGTAAAGTGTTATCAGGAAATAACTGGTAAATATGGGGTTACGAGTGAGTATTCGTTGCCAATAGAAGGGAAAAAAGAGATAGCAAAATATGAATTTCTCATATGGCGGATAAAGGAAGCATATGGACCTGAAAATGGATATGGGGCAGACCTTAATTCGCTTGAGGTTGAAAAGCTCGAAGATTTTTACCAAGCCGTGGACAAGCATCTTCAGAACAATATGAAATTGGAGCAAAAAGATCATCTACGAGCTAGAGAAATAGCTACGCGCATGTATGAAAGGGTTGATGTTCCATATTCATATTATGTAGGAGTGGATTCTAATGTAATTGAATATGAAGGATTGCTTATTTTCATGATACTTTTGTGTTGTACAGTAGTTGCTTCACCGGTATTTTCTTCGGACTATCAGACGGGAGCTGATGATATAATGCGCTGTGCCAAAAATGGGAAAAGGAATCTTGCAGTTATAAAGATTTTGGCTTCTGCCAGTATTACACTTGGAATTTGCATTACTTGCCTGTCTGTATGGGGAATCACTACCTGCATTATTTGGGGGACTGATGGAATGAGAACATCCATGCAGATTCTCTTTTCAGTAATCAATCTGGTAAATTTAGATGCGGGACAGTTAATGTGGCTATTGGGAATTTGCGGAACAATAATGATAATTTCAAGTGTATGCTTGTCTTTGCTTATATCATCATGTGTATCCAAAAATATGGTCTCATTGATTCTTGCGGTAGCTGCATGCTTAACACCTATGATTTTGGGATGGATACTGCCAGGTGAAGCTGCAACCTATGCTAAAGCTCTTTTCCCATCTGGAGGGATTGGGATACAGAATAGTATCCTGTTTGACATTGTGGATTTCAAATTTCTAAATATAGGACCGGTTGCCATATGGACGCCATATCTTATCATGTTTTTTGCGGTTGCAGAGATACCATTATGGATTATCCTGACTATAAAAGGTTATGAGAAGCATGTGATGCACTAATTTGGAAAAGGGGAGTGTGTGTGAATGAGTATATTTATCAAGAAAATCAAATGTCCAAAATGCAAGAGCACCAATTATTCCAAGGTTGACATGGAGGATGGAAATGCTGGAGTAAGTGGTGTTTTGCTTAATGCATTTGATGTGGGAGGCAGGTCTCGCATGGCCAGCAGTACACCCGTTGTTAAGGGCAATTTTACAGAATACTTCAAATGCAACGATTGTGGGAAGGTATTTCCGCATACAAGAGAAAAATAAACAATATATTGATGAGTTTGCCTTAGTAGGCGGGATCAGAATTCAAGACGTAGGAGTGGCATAAAAAGAAGTTTTGAAGACAATTAACAGGTAAGGAAGAAGTAGGATATGAAACTATACATAATTAGGCATGGAGAAACATTTTGGAATATCGAGGGTAGACTGCAGGGGAGGACTGATATAGAGCTAACACCAAGTGGAATAAGTATAGCTGACAGAAGCTCTCAAGGCATGAAAAACATTAGATTTGACTATATTTTTTCAAGCCCCTTGAAGAGGGCATATAAGACGGCGGAGATTATTAGAAGAGATAGAAGTATTCCGATAATCACTGATAATCGCTTGATAGAAGTTTGCTTCGGAAACTATGAGGGGATGGTTGTAGATAACAGAAAAGGGAATTTGGCGCTATTTTTTGACAACCCAGAAGCGTTTATCCCATGTAATGGTGCCGAATCCTATGAAGAAATATTAGGAAGAGCAAGGAACTTTATTGAAGATGTCATATTTCCATTAGCGAAAAAGAACCCTGAGTCAACAGTTCTTATATCTGGCCATGGTGGAATAAATAAAGCTTTGATAACTATATTACTTGGATCTCCGCTAAGTGATTTTTGGAAGGGAACATATAGAGGAAATTGTGCTGTGGATATATTTGAGATTGTAAATGGTAATATTTCACATATAGAAGAAGCAAAGTACTATTATGAGAAGAATGTAGGCTAAATACAATCTAGTCATATTTTGGCAGATTCATTAGAATTTTCGGGGGAATTTAAGCTAATGGAACTAAAGATTGATACTAATGGAATATGGTATCATGGCTCGAACATGGTGTTTTCAGAAATGAAGAAAGGCAGTACTATTACTCAGTGGAAAGAACTTGCTGAGGCGTTTTCTCATAAACCAAGCCTATTGAGTTATGACGACAATGGAACAATTTATCATAACGGAACAGAAAAGGGATACCTATATACAATAGATGAACCTATTACAGTTGGAATTGATATTTATCAGCATCCGAGAACAGTTATGGATGAAAATGCTGAATTTTTAACGAAAAGACCAATAAAAGTAAAAATGGTTTGTGAACTGTAAATAGGGTTTTTATAGGATTGGGGACGGCACCCATTACAAAAAACAGCATCCTCATTAAATAATGCGGGGGAAGAAACCCATGGAAAAAAACGTAAGTGTTATTGATGAAACAGGTAAAATTATAGGAACCACCTATCCAAAAAGGGCTAGAGGGTTGGTCAAAAGTAGTCGGGCACGTTATGTGTCCTGCGATTCAATGGATACAATATGCCTAACGTGTCCGCCGAAAAAGATGGAGGACAAAACAATGACAGATAAAGCTTTAGAAAACGCTACTACAAACACTCTTGCAGGAGAAGAGACTCAGATTAATGCCAATCAGAATTCTTACACTCCTTCGGCTGAATATGCGCTTCGCATGCTTGAAGCTATCACCTTAGACACCGAAGCAATCAAACAGGCTATTGCAAAGGTTTCCCTTGAGACCGATAACGGCGTGGCACATATTATCGATGCCAGAGAGGAAACTAACAGAGAACTCATATCTTTTTATAAAAAGATGTATGACGAGTATAAGCCCTCAAGGTACTGTGAAGTAGAGTGATACAGGCAAAATGAATTATCTCTAGTTGTCGGTGAAAGCCGATGACTAGAGATTTGTAATAAAAACTATAAAAACCAATGGAGGAAAAACTTGATGGATGAAAAATATATTGAACTTGAGAAAAGGGTACAGGTTCTTGAAGATTTATTAACAGGATTTTTACAGTCAGAAGATAATACTGTTTATTTGACATTGAAGGATTGCTCTGTAAATAATCTGAACACAGGAGATGAATGTGATGTCAGATTGGATAATTGCTCTGTTGGAAACTTAAGTGTTGGTGATGGATGCGATGTCAGACAGAACAATTGCCCTATTGGAACTATGATTCCAGGCGATATAGATACAGCTGATGGTCAGATAGACGATATAGAGAGCAGAATAGACGAATTGGATGATACGGTAGATATGATTGAAAATAGGATTGATGCTGCAGAGAACCGGGCAGAACAGCTGAAAGAATCACTGGATTGATGCGATATGAATTGAAGGAACTAATGATATGGCTATGTTGTATGGTAGTAATTGGAATAATGTTGTCGTTTGGGGGCTCGCTTATTATAATCGTTTGATTATTCTCATTTTATTATGCATATCAATAGAATTAGCATTTTTCAGAAGAATTATTCCAAATAAGCTTCAAATGGTAAAGAATGCCATGCTTATTTCATATTTAATAGTAATTGTGAAGATCACGGGATTATTGGAAATGGAATATAGTCTTTCGGCATTACTTCATGGCGGTTATATGCTAAATCTCGTTCCCTTAGTAAACATAGATAAGGCGCAGGCTCTGGCTAATATCATGTTGTTTATTCCTCTGGGAGTTTTATTACCGTTGGTATTTTACAAAATTAAGTGGTCTACATCTAAAATCTTAATTGTATCCAGCTTACTCACGTTAACTATCGAATTGTTACAAATGAGCGGTGGGCGCTGCTTTGATGTAGATGATATTATCTTGAATATTTTTGGTGGAGTTTTGGGATATGCGACACTATGCATTACACGCTTTCTCCGCAGACGATTGAGCAGCAAGAGCAAAAAGATTATAGCATCTATTATATATAGTATAGGGGCACTCTGTGTTTTGCTACTGATAATTAGTGCCATAGTGAGAAATAATAGAGTTATAAATCCGAATTCTATTATTATTGAAATTATGAATGACATAAGTGTTTTTTTACTTGGTGTATGTTTTGTTCCAATGCTTATAAGCTGTTTATTACTGCTATCATCTTATGGAATAGCTGATAGAAAAAAGAAAGTATTGGTATTGTTGCCTGGAATCATTACCGGAATTCCAGTTATGGTTAGTACATGTTGGCTTATATATATGCTTTTTGCTACATATTTGAGGGCAGCCGGAATAGAGGGATAAAAGATGATGGGTGACTATAATTTTTTGGAAAAATGCTGGAATAAAGAAAACATTGAAACTATGCTTGAAAATGAGTTTTTTATTGTTGAATGAATAATTTCTTTGATTTAGTAATTTAAAAGGAGAATGAAAATTTGTTATATGAGTATTTTTTTGTTTTCTTTGTATCAATGATACCACTAGCGGAATTGCGAGTAGCTATCCCAATAGCGATAGGTATGGATTTACCTATTATGCCATCTTATATTATTGCTATAATTGGGAATATGCTACCCGTCCCCTTCATTTTTTCCTTTGCAAGAAAAGTTCTAGAATGGGGACAAGATAAAAAAATTATAGGCCCTTTTTTTTCGTATTGTTTAAGAAAAGGAGAAAAAGGAGGAAATAGATTACAAGAGAAAACAGGAAGAGGTTTATATGTTGCGCTATTTTTGTTTGTTGGAATTCCTGTCCCCGGAACTGGTGCATGGACTGGAACACTAGCTGCTAGTTTATTGGATATGGATTTTAAAAAAAGTACTTTTGCATGTATGTTAGGTGTATTATTGGCAGGAACAATTATGGGCCTTGCGAGTTCTGGTCTTTTTAGTTTTATTAGATAAAACAATAATCGGAAAAGAACTGACATAACAGTTTCAATAGGGGGATGTATGAAGAAAATATCAGTTTTGTTGAGTATGATTGCTGTATTTATCGGAACAGTGATGGTAGCAATGACTCTTTTAACCAGAAGAGCACGCTCAGTTTCAATTTTAGGTGGTGCTGACGGCCCCACTTCAATATTTCTTGCTGGAAAAGTAGATCCTACTTCTGTGATTATCAGAATTATTGTTGGAGTAGTGTTCATTATAGGTGGAACGGTTTTATTTTTTCTGAGCAAAAAGAGGAAGTAGAGAAGTTAAAAATGGCTTAAAGCAAGTGGGAACGCGGCATTTCTTTTCCCGACATTTCGCTACTGATTCCGCTTTCTGAAACGTTAGGAATTAGTTTGTAAGATTTATTATCTGGAGGTGATCATGATGGACAAAAATGAAGCTGAATCTGTAATTAAGGATACGATTGAATATGCAAATGCGGAAATTAAGAGAAATAAGAAAAAAAACCGCAAGATATTAATTACTACGATTGTTGTGGCGCTACTGATTATTGCACTTCTTGGAAGTAGTTTAATATCATATGTAACGTTTGATGTAGCAAATCCTTTTTCGGCAGCAATCGGTTTTTTCCAAATAACCATACTAGATAAAGACTATGTGGAAATGTCAGAATCGCCTAAGGTGGTGCTTGCACAGCCCAATATGGATATTTTAACTGATTATATGGAATCACGCGGCTTTACTGTAATAGATCAAATGGGGGCAATGCTTATTTATTCAAACGGTGATAAAACTGAAATGATTCTTTTCTCAACGAATAGATATTGTTCAAAATGGATTTGGCAGTAAAGCATTGTTGTTCTGCTCAACAGAGAAAAATTACAATTTGTTGGGATAAGGCGATAGTAAGATATATCTGAAGATTATTTTTCCTCAACGAAATAATTCTTGGTTTAAGTTATAATTCGAACGTGGTTTCTTGATGTATTTTAAACTGAAGATGGGATTTTTAAGAGAAGAAAAAGTGGTGGAAAGCCAGTATACATCGCGGTTTGCGGTCATGAAAGTGATTGTAAGCCGCTTATTTGTTAAGTATAATAAGAGGATGATATAAGTGTCATGTTTTGAGGTATATAAGAAAATGAAAAATAAATTGTTTGGGATAGTACTGGTTGCGGTAATGTCTGTGCAACTGGTTGGATGTAGTAATGCTGAAAAAGATCCTGAATCATCTGCAATAGCTAGTAGTAATGCTAACGTATTAGCTGCAGAGGATGATAGCAACGAAGAAGATATTAAGAAAAAGGTAGAGATTACTCCTCTGGTTAATGAGTACCTTCTACCTCATGAGGATAGCGAAGAGTATCTCTACGTTGTGGATGAAAAGGGGGAATATGTAAGAAAATTCAGTTATCAGGAGATGGATGATATTGCTGAAGAAAACGGACATCCAATACCTTGGTATAGCAATATTTTGGCAGAATCTGAAGGTATCTTTTTCTACAAAGATTCAGAGTATCTTGATCCAGATGATCACGGGGACGTTGTAGAGCATATCTGGGCGATTGATATGAATACCAAGGAGTTTACAGAAGTTACATCCCTTGAACGCAGGTATGATTTAAAGAATTTTGAGATTTATGATGGAAATATCTATATTACATCTTCTCTGAGGAGCCTGGACGATTACCATTATGCAGAGGATATCTTTTCACTTAGGGCAGACGATTTTTCTTTTACCGAAAGCGAAGCATCCATCGGAGAGGTACTAGAAGCCCTGGAAAATTGTAGTCTTATTGCAAATAGAGGTTGGATGTACGGTGAGAATGGGACATACAGCATTTCAAGGGCTCTTGATGAGTATGGATTTGTTGTGGCTTTCAAGGCAATTGATGATTGGAATAGCCAGATACTTAAGATAAAAAGTGATGGAAGCACACAGGTTTTAGCTGATATTGATGAGCCACAGCTGATGTTTGCCGGATTTGACAGTAAGTATGCAATATTTCATGAATATCCAACAATCCTGGATCAGTACTATAAGTGTATAGATCTTGAAACAGGTGAGATTAAGGTTGTTTCAGAGAATTACATTTCTATAGTAAATTACAAAGATGGTAAGATTTACTATAGGGATTATGATGAAGCGCCTGGCAGCAACGAGTTCACTCTTTATGAGTACGACTGTGCTACTGGGGACGAGATAGCTTTTTTTACAAGGAATAATATACCTGGGGCAGGCACATATTTGGAAAGAGAATACGGGCTTGTGGGCGATAACATGTTCATTGAGGATGTTGATGGGTATGTACGCAAGTGGTACAGACTTGATGAAAGCGGCGTAGTTGCCCTTGATGAAACCGGCATAGAGATTAGTACAATGAAATATGGCACTGTTTTGTGCGACTATTTTTCTGCAAGGTGCCCAAGGTGCGATACTCTGCTTAGATACAACTATGACGAGTATTTCCAGCTTTCCGATGAATGGTCTGAATATGCCAATGTGATAAACGCTGATTTAAAAGAGAAACATGAAACCCACATGGGTGCAATCAGCATGGAACTTAATGAGAGCGATTATGAGGATTGTGCAACACACAAAGAGTATTCAAGCTCATGGCAGGAGACGCAGGATTACTATGTTAAGAATGCTGACGTTATAGAAGATTATCTTGCTATTGATTGCAGTGGCGTCTGGTATGGCGGTGGTGCACACGGTTTGCCGTGGAAAGAGCAGCTTGTTTATGACCTTACCACTGGAGAGGAATTACATTTCAAGGATTTCTTCTCCGGAACAGATGAATATCTTAAGAAGATTGTGGCTGAAAAGGTAAAAGAGGACTTTGAAAGCTGCGATGATTCGAGCAAGTATTTTGCCAGTGATGCTAATGGAGCCTACGATGCAGCTTATGAGTGCGTATCGATAGAGGATGCGAATGTTTTCTTTAAGGAGAAGGCGCTTATTTATTCTTTTGCACCATATGAAATTGGACCTTACTCTTCAGGATATATCGAGGTGGAGATTTCGTATAAGGAGATGTTTGGCACAGATAAGATGAGCAGAAAGTGAACTTTTAACAATACGCAAAAAAGCGTGTTGATGGTCTTATGTGACTATAAAGCTGTGACATTATTCCGCAATATAAATGAGTTTGGTACATAATTGTATCCTTAAATAGCCTCTATGATTTGTACTATTTCTTTAAACTTGATTTTTAATTAAAAATAATATAATATTGCAAACAATACAATAGAGTAAAATAAATATTAACTTGGGAGGTGAATCATGCCAACACTAGTAACCTACTTCAGTGCCGAAGGCACCACAGCAGTGGTAGCAAAGGAATTCGCGGCTAAGATCGGCGCTGATCTTTTTGAGATAGTTCCAGAGCAGCCTTATACAGCTGCAGATATCAAGTGGACCAATCCACTTGCAAGATGTAACAAAGAGCAGATTGGCAAGAAGGACGTTCCTGTAAGCGGAACAATTGAGAACTTTGACAATTACGATACTGTTTATATTGGCTTTCCTATCTGGTACGGACAGGCTCCAAGAGTAGTATATACATTCTGTAAAGGCTATGATTGGATCGGCAAGACTATACACGCATTTGCCACATCTGGTGGAAGCGGAATAGGTAAGACAGCTGAGAAGCTTGGAGAATATGTTTCTGGGGCAGCATCAGTGGATGCTAAGCTCGTACATTCAGCTTCAGAGATCTGAAAATATAAGACTTGCTATTTTGACATTATATAAGGGTAGCCCTGCAGGCAATGTGACTGATATCAGTGCACTTGCTTCTGCAGAGATACTCTTATTTTTATACTTAGGAATCAGTATATGGAAGCAGGAGTTTGGTGAAATATATGAAAAAACTAGATTAAATTTTATGACTACCTATAACACTATTATAGGTATTGCCTGAATACCTATAATGGTGCTTTATGGTTAATGAGCAGAGCGTGGCTTATCATTTTTTTATAGGGATAACAGGAGAAAAAATGGCTAAACACACACCGCTGAATCGAAAAAGAATAAAAGCGCCTTCTGAGCTTGAGAAAGAGATAGGTGGCAGATTCAAAGACATTAGAATTGCCAACAAAGAGACCCAGGAAGAGATGGCTGAAAAGTTGGGGAAATCAGTACAGACAATTCATAATTATGAGAAGGGCATAACCAGATTGCCTTACGAGATTATGATTGCACTTAATGAGATTTATCATGAGTCAATTGATGAGCTGATTCTTGGAAATGGCAAGAGCATGGAACTTATGATAGAAAGAGAATTGAGTTACTATTCTGATGTAAGACTTAATCTGTATTTACAGCTTATCTCTAAAGAAATCAGCAAGAGATTAGAGAGAAATAGTGAGTTAAAAACTTAATAAGATATGCTAGGGCATTTGGCAGGGAAATTGTTGATTCAGTTTTCCTGCTTTTTTTCATAAAGGAGGTGAATTTTATGCCACGCAACAGAATCTCATCCCACGCGTACATCCTGGCAAAGTGTGAGAGGCTGGAGGTTGAATATGAAGATATGGTGAAGCTGATCAAGCCTCTTCTGCAGCAGTACAATGCTGGTAAGAGGGACAGAGGGAATATCCTTACCCTTGTTCGGGTGCAAGGTGGTAAACAGCAGATTCGCAGGCGCTTCCTTGAGATGGTAAGGAACATGGATAAATTCACTGATCATGACAGGGCAGTATTTGCCTATGCAGTAGCCTGCACCGATTGGTTTGAAGAGAAGTCTGATATGCTTCTTGAACAGATGAAGAACAAGGTAGAAGACGGCGAAGAGATGGTATACATACTTCAGGGCGCATATCTTAATGATGAGCCTATGACTGATAGCACAATCAACAATGAGTTGCATCTGTCCGATGGAACCTTTGGAAGGAAGAAGAAAGATGCCATAGTTCTATATGGAGACCTTATTCTTGAATATGCCATTAGAAGAGAAAAAGAAGACATTGAAAAGGGGCTTATTGATCCGCCGGACTTTAAGCTGTGATCAGTGTTTTCTTTTTTTTACCTGTAAATGGAGATTCGTGGAGAATTCTGGAGAGTGCTGGATAGAGGCGGATAATGTTGAACTAGCGGATACGAAATTTTGTAATAGAATATACTACAAGGAAAGAATAACATTTTTTAGGAGGGAAGGAAGGTATTGAAAGATGCTGTAAAACCAAGAAGAGCGCTTGAAAATGTACATTGCAGTTGCTGCGGGGGGTGGCTTTGCTATGTAGGAATGGAAGATGGAAGAACTATCCAGAACTGCAAGAAATGCGGTAAGAGGATGGTTGTATCAGTCCATCGAGGAAGCGTTCTCGTTTACAAGGACAGACGAGTTAAGACAGCATAACTGCAGGGAGGCAGTAGTAACAATTTAATATGGGAAATGAGTCATAAGTGGAAGCGTTGAATCTGGCTTAGAATCAGAAAGAACGCCATCTTTTGACAATAGTTTGCTTAGGCGGCTATGAACGACACAGAATCGTTGAAAGGCGGAGCAAAACAGAGAGAAATACCTTAACGGGTATTCTGTTTTGCTCTGCCTTTATTTTTGTGCCTGAATATGGTGTTTCCTCTGTTTTGTTCTGATGGGACTTTATAGATGCACTTAGGGTGCTGGGAAACATACATAGGCAGGTATCCGTAAACCTTCGGTTTTTGAAACTGACAACTTTCAAGAATCGGAGGAAAACGGACAATGAGTAGTAGCGAGAAAAAAGAATATGAGCTTATAAATCTTGGCTTTGAATACCCGGGAATGACAGGAGGTGCCAGATGGGCTGTTATCACAGATCTTGATATCCATGAGCTGGAGGAAAGGTACAGGGATGAGCTTTCTATCTTTAAGCCCTATGTGGTCATGACAACGGAGCAGGGAAAGGCAATCCGTGAATATGAGCAGAATGAGAAAAAGCACAGTATGAGGAGCCTTCGCCATCATGACCTTTTGGGCTACGAGGATGGAACCACGGAGTATCTTCACTCTGTCTTTTCTGATAATGAGCCTGAGGAAAGGACTATAGACAAGCTGGAATACGAGAAGGTAAGGGAAGCCATAGAAAAGCTTCCTGAAGTCCAGAAGAGAAGGTGCATTCTGTATTTTTACTATGGGCTTGATGAGAAAAAGATTGCCAAGGCTGAAGGCGTTACACAGCAGATGGTATCAAAATCTCTGGCTCAGGCTATGAAGAACCTCAAAGAAATTTTGAAGCTGTAACAAAATTTTTTTCAATCTGAGGTTGTATAAAGCTGCCTCTCTGTAGGAATAAGTGAAAGGATATTTTTCTTTTCACGAACATTGAAAACTTAATACCCATTCATCAGGTACATTCCTGCAGCAGATAGCCCCAAAGGTACGCCTTGCGCGAGATAGCCTCACTGGAAAGTCGGTAGTTCCGATCTGGCGATGATAATTGCAGGTATAATGATACTTCCGCTTAGCCACAACTATCGTAATGGGAGCGGCCCGGCGAGATCCGCGGGGAGGTAGAACCTATGGAGCTGCAACTACAGCCGCCTGATGACTTCCCTATATCGGGGTGTCGAGGACAAATTGATACGTATATATATCTAACTGCTATGTAAAGTGGGCTTTCCAAGCTGCACTAAGGCAAAAGAAAGCCCACTTTTTATATTAAGGAGAATAAACATATGAGAGAAGTAAAAAGAGGGGATATATACTTAGCTGATCTTGGAGATAACCAGGGCTCAGTACAAAAGGGAGAACGTCCCGTAATCATAGTTCAGAATAATAAAGGAAACCTCTATTCACCAACAGTTACGGTTATTCCGGTAACAACCAAGATACACAGGAGCAAAGGCTTTCCAACGCATGTTATCTTAGATGGGATGGCGGGCTTGACTGAAACATCGGCTTCAATGGCTGAACAGATTACAACCATCAATAAAGGAAGTCTTAAGAAGTATATTGGAAGCCTGACTGAAAGTTTTATGAAGACCAGAATAAATAAAACAATAAAGATACAGTTGGGAATGGAGAGCGAATTAGAGAAAAAATCCCCTGATAATATAGCAAAACCGGATGTTTTAGAGGTGCCTATATGGCATAAAGCTTCAATGACTATTGAGGAAGCGGCTGAGTATTCAAACATAGGCGTTCATAAGATAAGGGAATTATGTAAAGATCCACTAAACAAGTTCTCTTTTCAGATAGGAAGAAAAATATTGATTAAAAGAGCAGCATTCGACGAGTATTTAAATAATATTGAACTCATTTAATAAGTAGACACAAGGTTGATAAATGCCATCTTCTATGTTATTTTTATACACGCGTGATGATGCTGCTTCGAATTATAAGGAGCAGTATATGGGAAAAGATTTACGCGGCCGAGAACTCGGTGAAGGAATCGTGCAGAGGAAAGACGGTAAATATTCTGCCAGATTCACAAACAGGAACGGAAAAAGAATAGAGAAATACTTTGATAGCGTTGCTGATGCCCAAAAGTGGATAACACTTGCTAAGCTTGATGATGATAGCGATTCTGAAACAGCTGTAGAATACAGGATGACAGTTGATGAATGGTTTAAGTATTGGATGAAGAATTTTAAGAAGGATTTATCACCTAATACTATTAGAAACTATAAAGAACGTTATTATACCAATATTCAGCAATATATAGGTGGTATGCTCCTTCCGGATGTAAAAGCGATGCACTGTCAGCAGATTCTTAATGAAATGCAGGCGAGCTACGCTACATCTACAGTCTATCAGACCTATATATGCATTGGCTCAATGTTCAAGTCGGCTCTTTTAAATGATCTGATAACCAAGCATCCGCTTGATGCAGTGAACTTCAGGACCAAGAAGGTTAAAAAGCCTATAAGAGTGCTGACGATAGATGAACAACGGCTCTTTGTCCAGTATGCGGATAAGAATCACAATGCTAAGCAGTTCAGGCTTCTTTTGCAGACAGGACTTCGAACAGGAGAGCTTATTGGGCTGACCTGGGACAACTTCGATATCGATAAGAGATTGCTTACTATTGATAAGTCTCTTGAATATCGACATGAACGAGGCTACTGGAGAGCAGGACCACCAAAGACTATGGCAGGCTTTAGAACGATTCCTCTTACTGATGAGGCTTTTGATATTCTTTATGACCTCTACCAGAAGAGAAAGACTAGAAAAGAGTCGATGACGCTTTCGCAAGTATTAACCTTTACAGATCCAAGGCATGGAATTGAGAGAACGGTATGTATGAAAGACCTGATCTTTATCAATTTCAGGACTGGAGAACCGGTAAAGAACTCTACCTATGACACGAACCTGTATAAGATTTGTGAGAAAGCTGGAATAAAACCATTCTGTATGCACGCACTTAGACATACATTTGCAACCAGATGCATCGAAAGAGGAGTGAATCCAAAGTCTCTACAGAAGATTTTAGGACATGCTCAGTTATCCACTACAATGGATACTTATGTACATGTTACCGATGATTCACTTGAACTCGCAATGAAAATTTTTGAGGCTGTAAGCTGATGATAAAAAATATGAAAAATTCGTTGGGAAGTAAAAAAATAATCAAAACTTATGATTATTGGTGTAAAATGGTGTAGATTGTTTTATTCAAAATAGAAAGAATCCCTTATTTTATGGGATATAGGTAAAAAAAATGAAACTAGGAATCGTAGGTTTACCAAACGTAGGTAAGTCAACACTTTTTAATTCACTTACAAACGCAGGAGCGCTGGCAGCGAACTATCCTTTCGCTACAATCGACCCCAACGTGGGCGTTGTTGCAGTGCCTGACAAGAGACTGAAGCTCTTAGGAGACCTTTACAATTCAAAGAAGGTTACTCCCGCAACCATAGAATTCGTTGATATCGCAGGATTGGTTAAGGGCGCATCCAAGGGCGAGGGTCTCGGAAACCAGTTCCTGGCCAACATTCGTGAGACAGATGCTATTGTTCACGTGGTTAGATGCTTCGATGATCCTAACGTTGTTCACGTTGACGGATCAGTTGATCCTGCAAGAGATATAGAGACCATTAACCTTGAGCTTATTTTTGCCGATCTTGAGGTTCTTGAGAGAAGAATCGCCAAGGTTTCCAAGCTTGCCCGCATGGACAAGAACGCTGCAAAAGAGCTTGAGATCCTTGAGAGAATCAAGGCTACCCTTGAAGATAATAAGATGGCAAGGGAGCTTGAAGTAGAAGATCCTGAGGAGAAGGCTTTTGTTAACAGCCTTGACCTCCTTACCTGGAAGCCTGTTATCTATGCGGCCAACGTTATGGATGACGATCTTGCCGATGACGGAGCTTCTAATAAATATGTAGCAGCAGTAAGAGAGCTGGCTTCCAAGTCAGGCAGCGAGGTATTTGTTATCAGTGCTCAGATCGAGGCTGAGATCTCTGAACTTGATGAGGAAGAGAAGGCTGAGTTCCTTGAGAGCCTTGGCCTTACAGAGTCAGGTCTTGATAAGCTTATCGCAGCCAGCTACAAGACTCTTGGACTTATGAGCTTCCTTACATCAGGAGAGGACGAGACAAGAGCATGGACCATCAAGATCGGAACCAAGGCACCTCAGGCAGCAGGTAAGATCCACACTGACTTCGAGAGAGGTTTCATCAAGGCTGAGGTTATCAATTATGAAGACCTTCTTCGC
>JAEEGI010005223.1_pt1 | contig 29982 bp, 30 predicted proteins | sample 8958751 | NCBI WGS metagenome assembly JAEEGI01 (sample SAMN16246545, study PRJNA631951) | gut metagenome | biome: gut microbiome; feature: rumen; material: KS-attached | host: Bos | place: Iran: Karaj | collected 2018-10 | reverse complement strand
ATTCAATCTTGTTCTCCCTGAACTCGGAATCGGCAAACGTCGATTCCCTGGAGTATATCCGGCAAAGCTCTTTCCAGTGAACAACCAGGTCGTCCGAAGTGATTCCTTCCGGGTGATTCAGGAAAAGGGTATACAAGGTCCTCTCTACAGGATTGAGGTAGACCTTAACCCTATAATCCGGAAAGGAGATGTGGCCGTTTGTGCAGACTATCTGGGCTGTCTGAGCCCTTGACTGATGCGTATTCATTGGTATATCGGCTTTGTGCCCGACAATGCGGACGGTTGACGCGCAAGGCTGCGCTGAAAAAATAAGATAAAGGGGAGATCGGCTCCTTGTCAGATAGAACGGAGCCTGCCGACCTATAAAACCATGAGGCCGATATACAAGACATCCGTTCTCCCGAACATACGTTCGGGGAGCAGGGATTTATATGTAAGTCGTATCGGCTGCATGATAGTTTTATAGTTACCAATTGTTTGCGGCGGCAAAGATGCAACAATACTTTCAGATATCCAAATCTTTGCAAGGTTTGCAGATAATTGATATGCCAAATCCTGCCCCCGCAACAAGATTCCATTTTTCCAAAGCGGTTTTAATGGTTTTTGTCCGTTTTTCCAAGGTTGGCGTTGGGACGATAGGGGCATATGGTCGAAACACATTGACTTATAGCGCATTATCAAGCCGAAGGGCGTGGTGCTCACATTTTTTCCAACGAAAAATCAATGTTTCGCCGCACTTTTTCCAACGAATCTCGGGTGTTCGAACGCTTTTTCCCCAATGAACTCCTCGAATTGCTACGTTTTCATTGGCGATGAAAAAGTAGCAAAATGAAGGATAATGAGTTCAACGATTGATTCTTCGGACTGAAGGTTTCTTCACAAAGTTTCTTAGCAAAAGCCTTGAATACTGCAAAGAAAACTGATAAGGAAGCAGATACTTCGTAGGCTACTACGGCCGACAACCATAAGCTATAATATAATAATGATTAACCTCGTTATTTGAACTTAATCTATAATTAATTACACGTTCAGTCATTCTTGTCTGTGATGACTTTCCTGAATACGAACATCTCATCGTCCATGCTCCAGTTGCCCTCCTCTTCCTCCGGAACGGCCGGGCCGTGCTGATACTTATTCCAGAATTCGACGATATGAAACCCGCATCGGTTCACGTAAAAGTGGATGTTGCGCTTCTCGAAGTATGGGGTGATGGTTTCCCACACCTTGATCTCCGGATGCATCGCTTCAACCGCCTTCCAGGCGGCCTGGCCGATACCCTTGCTGTGGACCTCCGGCAGCACGAAAAGCAGCTCCAGCTCGCCCTTGGCCGCCGCCTTGTCTATGCGCAGGACAACGCCGCCCACCTTCTTCCCGTCAAGTACGATCCGGTAAACCTCGGCATTATCCCCGTCGATTGAATCCTCGATGGTCTTCCGGGAGATGACCTCCTCACCTTCCTCGCAACGTTCGTCCCGCATCCCGAACTCCTGCTGGGCTCCATACTTGAATGCCCACTGGTTGTCCTGGATGAATTGCTCCCGGTCATCGGGTTGCAAGGGAAGGAGTATGACATCAGGCAGTCTCATTTACACCGTAAAATTGGAATTAGCGTCTAATCAAAATCAGCCACAGTTTTCTCCTTGTCCCAAACGATCTCCTGACCTATAGACTCGCTGCTGGTCTTCAGGTATTCTTCGATGGGAGATAATCCCACAGTGCTTCTCAAGCTGTCAAGAGCGGCGGGATACTCCACCGGCCAGAGACATAACTGCATGGCAAGTTCATCTTCCACAATCGTTGCCGCCATCTTAATCTGGGTGCCATAAATCTGTGGCTTGCCCTCTTCCATCAGAACTCTGTCATTCAGAATGGCATAGTCTGTTTTATCCAAAACGCCCTCTTCGGCTTTTTCCTTCACAAGACCAAGATACTTGCTCCGATAGGCAAGGTCGGAATGGTCAATAACAATCCAGATGGCTCGATTGGCTTTGTCGGATAGAAGGGAAGGCCATCCCTCCTTGTCCAGAATGCCGAATACAGTCGCTTGATTCAAAGAATCCACCCGTTCCATTTCTGTTGAATACTGCACAATCTCATCGGCTGACAGTGAAGACATTCCTTTGGTCCACTCACGTGCAGCCTGGTCATTATCGTACACATCTTCTAAGATGCGATTATATTGATTGCAGCTGGATAAAGCGGCTATGAAAAGAAAAAGAAGAATTCTACTATATCTATGCATTGTAACGTTAAATCCCGATTTCTCGAATACAAAGTTAAGCATTTCCGGCCATTCGGTCATCAGGATTCATTCCTTTCCCTTCATTTGGCTGCGGACACCTCGGTTTAACATTTTTTCCGTTACGAAATAATTGCGTACATTTGTGTCAGAACGCGAATACATGCCATGGAGGACTTTATTTATTTCAATACTTGCGAGAGCAAGAGAGACCTCAATGATTACATAGGTCGTTATAACATTTTCATGCTCAACAAGGACGGTCGTGCGGAATTTGTATATGGTGACAGGAAGGTGTTTTATTCTTTAGAAGGGTCTTTGGTTGTGTGGCCTAAAAGCAAACCGTGTGATTACATTGACTATCCGGAACAGATGGACGCTGACGTGGTTCTGGTGTCGGACTATTTCCTGGATCTTTACAAACCCGAAACCGTCTGGGATGTGCCGGGCACTGAATATTTTACAGAGTGCCCCGTCATGTTATTGAAGAATATTTTTCCATTTGAGTGGTCTTGCCTTGAGAACGATTTTCGTCAGATAAGGGACCGCATAGATATTCTTGAGGCATATCAAGGCGAAGATTTTATAGGTTCTTGGTTGCGCGTCTTAATCAATGATATTTGGATGGTCATAGCCCGGCTGTCCTTTAGCAATTTGACGGACACGCTTCCGTCAGGTCATTTCGTCGAATTCCTGCTGCTCATCCAGGAATACTGCCGAACGAATCGCGATGTTGCGTGGTACGCGGAACAACTGGGAATAACTCCCAAGTACCTCACAGAGATCAGTAAAAATGCAACTGGACGTCCGGCAGGCGACTGGATCGATGAGCGTGCGGCAAGCGTGCTTCGAAAAGAATTGTCCGCCGAGTCTCTCTCTTTAACGGATCTGGCGGCAGAGATGAACTTCTCTTCCTTGCAAGCTTTTTCCCGATATGTCAAACGCGTTCTCGGCTGCTCGCCCAGCGTATTCCGGGACTCACTAAAGAAAAAATACCCTGACATCTAGGCCTCGGAGAAATCCGAGGTTTTTTCTTCTCTTTGGCAGGTTGGCCAGTCCAACGAAAAAAGCCAAACGAAAAAACAGATAAGGAAGCGGTCCTCCGACTATGGGGTTGTGTACAGTCCGCTTGTTTTCGGAAGGCCGATCCATGAAGATTTATTATCTCTCAAAGACCTCGAATTCTTCTGCCCCGAACGAAAAAATCTTTGAAAAAACGTTAAGTGTCCGCATGAAAACATGCGGATTAAGGCGTTTTATTGCCGTTTTATTGCCAAATAGTACCAAATACGTCTGTCTTTTTCTTCGGGATTAAAAAAGTCCCGTACAGGTGCTTGTATGTGAAAATTTTTTCGTAACTTAATTAAGGAAAGTGCTCCGAAAACCCGTGTTTTCTGGCACTTTTCGCTTTTTGGAGTGGCAAAAAACAACTAGTATAGGTTAACCGAAAAAATGTTAAATCACATTTCAAACAATTAAACAACTTAAGCACCATGAACAAAAACAAATCCATTGAAGGGCTCCTGGAGAAGCCCGTCTACATGATGACCGGTGAGGAGTATCTCGAGCTCACGCACTACGCCCTGACGAACTCCCCGAACGCAGCAACCCAACCCGCACAGGGGGGAAAGAAGGCCCTCGGCGTCCACGCACTGGCCCTCGAGTTGGGATGCTCGGACTCTACTATCTACGTACTCATGCGCACGCCGCGCGAGGACGGATCCGCTGACGGTGGTGGTGTCCTCAGGGACGCCATTGTCTCCCGTATTGGACGACGTATCGTCTTCGATGTCGAAAAGGCCCGTGAGCTGGCCCAGCAAAGCCAGCAGAGATGAAACCAGAGAGCGGGGATCTGTTCTTCCCGGTAGTCATCTTCCCGGAGAAGATCCAACGGATCGTCAAACAGACCAGCGAGGAGTCGAACTATCCTCTCAACTACATTGCCGCGGCATTGTTCTTTGCCGCCTCTGTAGCTGTCGGGAATTTCAGGACCTTGATGGCTGGAACGATTAAGGTCAAGGCCATCCTTTTCATGGCCCTGATCGGCACACCCGGCTCGGGGAAAACCCACCCCATCAACTTCGCGGTTGCACCCTTCTTGAGGCTGGATAAGTCAAGTATCCAGAAGTATCAGAACAGCCTTGAAGAATGGCGCAAGACTCCCGTCGAATCCAGGGGGAAGAAGCCGAAGGCAAAGCAATTCCGCGTCCAGGATATCACGATGGAAGCCATCACCAAGATCCTTGGAGAGACCAGACGCGGTATCTTTGTGTTCGTTGACGAACTGAAGGGATGGGTATCCTCCTTCAACAAGTATCGCAACGGAGGCGGGGACCTCGAGCAGTGGATGAGTCTCTACAACGGGGTTCCCATCACCGTAAACAGGAAGAGCGAAGATGACATCACCTTCGTGGCCGACCCTTTCGTCAGCGTCATCGGCGGCTTGCAGCCGGGCATCCTCCCGAGACTGTTCGGCGGAAGCAACATGGATAACGGGTTTTTCTTCCGGCTGCTTTTCGTCAACAATAACGATGACGGGAAACCTCTCTTATGGAAGAAAGCCGACATCCCATCCGGAAGTGATGAGGAATGGAGGAAGTTCATCAATTCGATCCTCAGGCCGACCGGTTATTTCGATGACAAGGAGATCGAAACGGTTTACACCTTCAGCGATGATGCCTGGGATTATCTGGTAGACTGGCAGAACGGCATTGAGGAGCGAAATGCGGAGGACGAGCCGGATTCCGTAACCTCCATCTTCCGGAAGATCCAGGATTACTGCCTGCGCTTCTGCCTCATCATCCACGTGATGCGTGAGGCGGCGGAAGAGATTCCCCGGTCCAACACTATCGACGAGGACACCGCCCTGAGGGCAACCATCCTGGCTGAATACTTCTTCCGTACAGCGAAGGACACCTACGCTCTTGTGCAGATGGGAGGGATCAACCACGGGAAGTTCTTCGACCTGCTGAACTGCATGAACTCGACCTTCACTGCCGACCAAGCCGTCGCCGTCGGGGAACGGATCGGAATATCGAGGATGACCGTTTTCCGCTACCTCCGGCAGGAGGTCGACGGCCCGTACCTGAAGAAGATTGGACATGGAAGATACGCGAAGATAGAATAAGTGATACTATGATACTTTGATACTTTGCCAACCAGGGGCTGCCATAACCCCGAAAGTATCAAAGTATCAAAGTATCATTAGAAGGGAAAAGAGTCACAAGGGCTGAAACACCCCTGTACACGGCCCTCGTTCTTTTCCTTTCCCTCAGTTCAAACCAGGACGGCAATGGTCATTGGAGAAATGATAATGAAGAAAAGGGAGCGAAGCGGCAGACTGAGAGTCATAACGGGAGCGGACCGCTCCTGTTATGTTATGCAAGAAATACCAATGTCGGACAAATCCGCGCCGCGGTTTGTCCACAATGGATCCTTGAATGCTCGCAAGCTCGCATTAATTGAACGGCAATAGTTTATGAAGAGACAAAAGAAAAAGAAAGAAGACACCCCCAGGCGCACCCAGCACCTGGACGCCCGGGTCACCCAGGAGGAATTCAACCTGGTGAAGCGGCGGGCAGAAGAATGTGGCATGACCGTAAGCAGGTACACCCGGAAGTGTACACTCGGACACCAGCCAAAGTATCACCTGACGGACCGGGAGATCGAGGCCTATGACAATATCGCCGATGCCCGCGGGGACATCGTCCATTTCTTCAACGTGTTTAACGACAAATCCGCGGAAGAGCGGCAAAGCTATTTCAAGAATGCCACTTTCATGCGTAGCTGGATCCTGCTCCTTACCCAGCTGGCCGCCGACCTGGAAGGCATCCTCAATAAAAGAAAAGAATAAGCCATGATTGCAAAAGCGAAGGTTATTACACACGGCAGTACCGCCGTCGGATACTCGGCCGAGAAAGAACTGGCCGACATCGTCAAGGTGAACAATCTCCCGGAGGGCATCACGCCCGCCGCCATGTGGTCGCGGATGATGACCCTTCAGGAGAAGTATCGGGAGAAACTGAACCGGCACCGGCCGATGGTGAACACGTCGATCCGGATCGAGGTCTCTCCAGCCGAAGAGGAGAGTGTCGGATGGACGCTGGATGACTGGCGGAAACTGGCGGACGAGTTCATCCGCGAGTTCGATGCCATCGACCTTTCGGGGATGGCCAAGCGGAAGAGCGCCCAATCCACAAAGCTCCAGAACAGCCAGTATGTCGTCTCGCTCCATCACGACAGTGATAGCGGGATTTTGCACCTGCACATCAACGTGAACCGGATCGATATGGAGGGCAACGTCAACGACGCCCACTTTATCTATGAGCGGGCGATGAGGGCTGCCAACACGATTACTGCCCGCCGGGGATGGGTCCAGGCCAAGACCAAACGGAAATGGAACATCGACCGGATAAGCCAGGACTGCATCAACGCACTGAAGAGGATGAAGTCCTTCGACTGGAAGGAATATGAGCGGCTGCTCAAGGAGAAAGGGTACGAGCTTGCCTTCAAGCGGGACGAGAAAGGCCAGATCCGGGGCTATACCGTCAGGCGGGGCAATTCCGTGTACAAGTCCTCCGACCTGGGGCACAGCCGGGGCCTCACCCCTTCCCGCATCGCCAATACTTGGAACCGTCTGAATCAGGAGAAGATACGGCAAGCGCAGCCTCCGAAGCCAGTGACCAATGTCGCAGCTATACCAGCCGGGACACAGACCCCTCGTCCGGAGCCTCCCGTCGTCAGGGAAGCGCCGAAACCGAAGATGGTCCACCTGGATATCCCGGTGGAATACAGGACATACCCCGTCGATATCCCCGAGGAGATTTATCGCATCATCATGAATGAGGCCGAGGTCCCGGATCCGGCGGACTGCCTGTGGACGAAACTGACGGATGTCCAGAACACCGCCTTCCTCCTCTTTGCGAACATGGTCGATGGTGCCACGGAGATTGCACGGAACTGCGGAGGAGGCGGCGGCTCCGCTTCCAACGACTGGGGGGAAAGGCCGAAAGACGACAAGGAGTGGGCCCGTGAATGTCTGCGGAGGGCCCGCAGCCTTCATACACGTACACGCGGACGAGGACTTAGAAGATAAAAGGTATGGGAATAGATAAACAGAAAGCGCCTCGCGCTCACGCCGAGGATTTCTTGAAACAAATGCAAGAAGAGAACGAAGCCCAAAAGGGCTCTGAGACCCTGGAGTCGCAGATCACGCGCCTGAAAAATACAATCGAAGAGGCAAAAACGGTTTGTGAGTCTCTTGACACGAAAATGGAAAGCGCGAGAAGCTATGGTTCCGCGGTTGGAAAGGCAATAATGCTCGCCATGGATCGGGTAGATGGTTTCGACACCCAACTGGACGGATTAAAGGAGTTCAGATTCAAGGCCGTACTCGACAGTAAAGACATCGAGGCGATCAAGGCGGAACAAAAAACGCTCAAGGAAGACTACGAAAAGCATCTTAATAAACACAAAGAGACCTTGAATCAGTTGCGTGAGTCTGAGAAATCTATACTCAGCAATCACCGGGACGAACTGAAGGAGATTATGCGCGGGGAGGGCGCCTGGATCTCCGACAAGAACTTCTACTGGTCGCTGGTCATCATCGTAGCGCTTATCGCCTTATTCTTTTTATTCGGCTATCTCAGGGCGAAGGCAAAGTTCACATAGAAGGGCATTCGATTTTCGGAGAGGGTTCATGTCCTGTTCCCTTTTTCTTTTCGGCTAATTGACTTATATTTACACCGTAAATCAAAGAATTATGAATAAACAAAAAGTAGCCGGCTTCTTTTATGGGCTCACAACATTCCTTGCACTTATTCTGGTAGTGGAAAGTATTTATGATGGCCTTGGGGTATGGAGGATTGGATTGAATTGCGCCATCTTCGTTTGTTGTGCTGCTGGGCTTATCGTCAGAAAAATTGAAAGGCGGAAAAAAGAATGACGAATAATCAAAGATTTAAATTTCCAATGAGAAAATCGGTCTTACTACTTCTCTGCCTGTTCTCCGTCTTGATTACCCATGGACAAGAACCCGCACCGCCCACTCAGGAATGGTGTGAATGGGCCTTTCGGCAGATTCCAGACCATCGGAATCTATCGGAAGTAGAAACCCGTGCGTTTTCATATGATTTCTTTACCCACCTCATGACAGCCTACGCACTCATGGAATGGGAACGGGAAAAGTACCCAGAGGAACTGGGCGAATGGGAATTCTTAGCTTATTGGTATGCCGGGAATGGGGATTCTCCCTTGGATGAGCCCGACCATTCCATCCTTTACGAGGTGGGAACGGTTCAAGAAGGAAAAACGAAGGTGGATATCATCATCCACGCTCCGGCGTGGCGCTCTATCGGTATGGAACACCGAAAATTTTCGATGCCCATCGTCTATGAAAAAGGAGCCTGGGCGATAGATGACTGGTACGACAGGGACTTTATCGAGCGAGGGTTCGGGGTATCAATGAAGGAACAAATGGAGAACTACATTTGGTCTGGTAAGACTGGATTCTAATTCACAAAGATTAATTATTCCCTAATCAGAATTATGTCTCATTTCAAAAACATTCTTATTGGTCTCACTATATTTCTTTTGGGGTTCATAACCTTCGCAAAGATTTATGATTGTTTCCTGTCAAATCCTATCCCCATTGAGACTCTTAAAACTTCAGATTGGTGCATTATCATCGGTGGACCAATAATTATCATCCTTTGTATTGTCCAATTGATTATTGAGAAAAGGAAAAGAGAGTAAATCAAAGATTAAATGGCCAATAATACGGATTATCCCATGAAACGATTCTGGATTTATACGTAGGTATCTTGCGTGGTCTTTACGGTACTTCTCGTGATATTGACCAAACTGTTCGGCGACGGGCAGCCTTGGTGTTATTATGTTGTCGTCGGCATCCTATACGGATTGGTCTACGGGGCGTTCAGTTATCTGCAAGGGAAGCGGAAAAAGGGCAAGGACGAATAATCAAAGGTAAACAGTAATCCAAGATTCTCCACCATGGACATACGCCACAAATCAGAAATCCTGTCTTACTTGCTCTCTCTGGCCATCTTTTCGGCTTTCTTCGCGGTACTCTACTATCTGTATCGGTTTGTCTTTGGCTTCGAAAAGAGCGCTTCCGGGGTCATTATAATTTTCATGGCCTCTCTGTGTGTGACGGATTATGTCAATTACTATCGAAAGAGAAAAAAGGACAATGATGGAAGCGATCAAACCGTCCGGCTATTCAACCGCCTTGTCCGGATGTCCCGTGTGGTCGAATGGCTTAGAACAAAATCTCCAGCCCTTTGGTTCTTGTTTGCTTTCTTGTGGATAACACTTTCATCTTTGCTTGTTGAGTTCGTTGGAGATGATCTCCCCGACATCATGGAAGATAAGAGTGTCCTTTTCATGATTGTCGTGGGATTGATATTGGGCCCGATCCTCGAGACCATTATCTTCCAAGTGGCGATCATTGAAGGTTGCAAGAGGATTACGCCGAAAGTCGATGGACGGGACAATGTGTTATTTTCCCTGCTTGTCTCTTCCCTTCTCTTCGCCGCCGGACATGGTTATTCCTTCACCTATGTGGTTTGGGCATTCTTTACAGGTTTGGGACTGGCCGCATTGTACGTCCTGGTATCTAGTAAACCGGGTAATACCTGGAGAAATGGTTTCTGGGCGGTCGTTCTTTTGCATTTTTGCCTCAATTCGCTGGCGTTTATCGGGAGCTTGGCCGAATAAAGCTCAACGCGTGGCTATTCGCGAGTTTTTTTGTGTTTCAATGATGTATGTTTTTTGCAATATACCCACGTAATTAATTCAAAGATTATTGTTACTATTTGCACCGAAAATCGTAATTCAACCACTTAATACCATGGGCAGTTTCTGGGACAAGACAAAAGTTTTTTTTGAATCGAGAGGATGGCGCATCTTCTGGTCATTGTTTGTCATCGCCGTTTTCGTTAACTTATTCGTACAAACGCTCCATCGGCCGATGGATTGGTCCCGCGTGGTCCTTCTCATCACACTTCCCATCCTTGTCATAAGGAGAGTATTCGAGATTGTGCAGGCCATTAAATCTAAAACAAAGGACCAGTAAATTCGTGAAGGAAAGGAAAGCGATGGATGTATTGATTTTTTCCCACTTTAGACGTTAGATGACATAAGTTAATGTCTGTATCGTGTTTTCATATTCCAATCCCATTTGGAAGAGGTAAATCCCTCTGACCTTTTTCCCTTTAATCTCTACCAACAGACGTGAATCTCCACGTACATGTTAGAAGGCCTCGAAAGAGCGATTTTGATACACTTTTTGTCACACTAGAAACGAAAAATCCCTCACAGAACGCTCTGTAAGGGATTTTTGCGGAGAGGACGAGATTCGAACTCGTGGTACGCCGTGAAGCGTACGTCGGTTTAGCAAACCGGTGGTTTCAGCCACTCACCCACCTCTCCAGTCAACCCTGCGGGTGGTTACCAAACTTGTTGGCTTCTCCGTATCGGGACGACAAAGTTACAACAATTTATTGGTTTTCCAATTTTTTTGTTAGGGGCAGTGTTTTTCAGTATAGTTGACAGTCAGCTACTTACAATTTTACTTTGGGGCGATTTCCCCGGAGTAAAAATGTAAAGCGCTGATAATCAGCCGTCTGTGTGGGCGGCTGTGCCGGATGGGGCCGGCATGTTGCCTGCGGGGCTATCTCCTGCCGGCGAGGATCTGGATGATCTTGCGGGCGACGTCGCTGTTCTCCTGGACGCCGGAGAATTCGCGGGAGTGCGGGCCGTAGGCGAACAGGGGGACCATCATCGGCGTGTGGTTCTTGGAGGCGAAGATGCCGAGGGCGTAGCCGTTCTCGGGCTCGGCCTTGGAGAGGATCGTGGCGCCGGTCTCGTGGTCGGCGCTGATGATCACCAGGGTGTGACCGTCGCGCTCGGCGAAGCGGATGGCGGCCTCGATGGCTTTGTCGAAGTCAAGGGTCTCGCGGACCGTCTCCGGGAATTCATTGGAGTGCTCGTGCTTGTCGATGCGTGCGCCTTCGACCATCAGGAAGAAGCCCTTGTTGCTGCGGGCGGAGAGGTATTCGATGGCCATTTCGGTGGTGGCGGGGAGGTAGTCGCCGCGTTCGCCGCCGGAGACGGACTTGGGAAGGTAGAGCAGGCGCTGGGAGCTGCGGGCGGCCGGGTCATTGGGGTCGTAGACCACGGTGAAGCGGCGGCGGATGGCTTCCTGCGTGGCGACCGGACGGACCTCGAAGGCATTCTGCGTGCCGGCGGACACGAAGTCAAGCTGGCTGTTGGGGAGGTCGGCCCAGATCTCTTCCTTCATGCCGCGGGCGGGCTGGTGGGCGAAGAAGGCCGCCGGCGTGGCGCCGTTGAGGTCGTCCGTGGACAGGACACCGCAGGCGTAGCCCAGCGGGGCGATGATCTCGGGGATGTTGGGGATGCGCTCTTTGGCGGTATTCACGCCGAGGTAGCCGTTGTTGGTCTTCTGGCCGGTGGCGTATGCCGTGCCGGAGGCGGCGGAGTCCGTGGTGAAGTTGTCCGCGGACTGGGTACGTACGAAGCCGATGGTCTGGAGGTTGGTCATCGTCAGCTCTCCGCCGTTGGCGTACATGGCGGAGTTGACGGCGCCCACACCCATGCCGTCACCGATCATCAGGATGATGTTGTGGATCCTGGTCTTCTTGCCGTCTACGTTGAAGGACGGGGTGTAGGAGCCCTGCTTCTCGACGTAGGTGTCGCCGGCAGCGGCCTTGACTTCACGGTTCTGCGCCTGGGCAGAAAGGGTGAGCGAGGCGCACAGCGCCGCAATCACGAGGGGAAGGTTCTTGGTTCTCATATTATTAACAAGCGTTTATTTTATCCAGATTTCGTCGATGAAGATGAATCCCGGGCTCCCGGCGCCGGGGTGCCAGTCGGGGATGGTGCCGATGTTCTTGGCGAAGACCCGCACGTAGCGCGCCTGCGCGTTGGCGGGGACTTCGCAGTTCCAGATGCGCACTTCGTAGTCGCGTTCGTCCATCGTGTTGTCCACGCGCGCGAGCGGCGTATAGTGCTCGCCGTCCGCGGAGATGCTGAACTCCACGTATCTGGGCATCCAGATCCAGGAGCGGGCGTCCTGGCAGAATCCCGCGCCGACCTGCGAGATGCTGCGCACGGAGAGCAGGTCCACGACGGCTTCGAAGTCGGTGTTCTGGTAGCCCTGCCAGCCGCCGGTGCGCCAGTTGAGGCCGCCGCGGAAGCCGTCGATCAGGCCTTCGTCGCCGCCGGCGGTGTACTGGCGGCTGTAGCGGGAGCGGATGTCGATGGTCCTGTCGGTGTGTATCTTGTGGACGGCGCAGCGGGTGGTGAAGCTGCGGCGCTCCCCGACCTGGGAGTAGGCTTCCATCGTACAGGCTTCGCGGACGGTGAAGGGGCCGGTGTAGGGCCGGAAGGACTCGTCGCCGATGCGGTACCAGACCGTGCCTTCGCCGCGCAGCGACACGCGGGTGCTGTCGGCGAAGATGTCGTTGTCCATCTCGAAGGCGGGGTTGGTGACGATGGTCTTGGGGATGCGGGGGAGGTCGCCGGGAGATTCCCGGTCAGGCCGGGAATGACTAATACCGGGGGTGACGGGGTAGCGGCCGAGGGCGGAGAGGACGTACCAGGCGGACATCTGGCCGCAGTCGTCATTGCCGCAGAGGCCGTCGGGTGCGGAGCTGTAGAGCGTCTCGAGGATCTGGTCCACGCGGGCCTGGCGCTTGTCGGGTCGGCCGGCGAAATCGTAGAGATAGGCCACGTGGTGGCTGGGTTCGTTGCCCTGCGCGTACTGGCCGATGGTGCCAGTGATGTCGGCCTGGGTGCGGCCCGTGTTGCCTTCTTCGGCGTCGAACATCGCGTCCAGGCGCTGCTCCAGGGCCTCCGGCCCACCCAGCGCGTCGATCAGCCCGGCGATGTCCTGCGGCACGAAGAGGCTGTACTGCCAGGAGTTGGCCTCGGTGTAGTTGTTGTTGACCTCGCGCGGGTCGAAGGGCGTGAACCAGCGGCCGTTGAGCCGGGCGCGCATGAAGCCCGTGGAGGGGTCGAAGACGTTGCGCCAGTACTGCGCGGAGGTCATGTAGCGCTCATAGACATCCATCCGCCCGAGGTACTTGGCCACCTGCGCGGTGCACCAGTCGTCGTAGGCGTATTCGAGGGTCTTGGACACGCTCTCGTGTTCGTCGTCCGCCAGCACCAGGCCGTTGGCCCGGAAGCTGTCGAGGCCGAACTCTGCGCGGGTTGAGGAGGCGATGAGGGCCTCCAGGGCCTTCTCCACGTCGAAGTCGGTGAAGCCGCGCGCAATCGCGTCCGCGATCACGGGCGCGGCGTTGTAGCCGATCATGCAGTTGGTCTCATAGCCCCAGAGCTCCCAGACGGGGAGCTTGCCGCACTCGTCGTAGATGGACAGGAAAGTGCGGATGAAGTCCATGCTCCGCGCGGGCTCGATCTCCCACAGGAGCGGGTGTTCGCCGCGGAAGGTGTCCCACAGCGAGAGCACGGAGTAGCGCTCCCAGCCCTCCGCGCGGTGGACCTGGCGGTCCATGCCGCGGTACTCGCCGTTGCTGTCGGAGTAGAGCGAGGGGTGGATCCCGGTGTGGTAGAGGGCGGTGTAGAAGCGCCGCATGTGATCCTCGTCGGTGTACGGACAGGGGAGCTTGGCGAGGTACTGCTCCCAGGCGGCTTCCGTCTGCGCGCGCAGCGCGTCGAAGCCGGCCGGGTTCTCGGACAGCAGGTTCTGCCGGGCGTTCTCTTCGGAGACGGAGCTGATGCCCACGCGGATGCTCACCGTCCGCACGTTACGTGCGAATGTGAACACGGCCCGCCGCCCGTCGTCGCCGAGCTTGCAGCGCGCCGGGGCGGAGAATTCGATCCAGAAGTAGACGTCCTGCCCGCGGGCCCAGCTGCTGGACTGGCGCCAGCCGCTCACGGCTGTGCGGCCCTGCGGCGTGATGCGCCACGCATCCAGCGGGTCGCGGTGGGTCAGATCCAGCGTGACCTGCGGCCGCACCCCGGCAGGGAAGGTGTATTCGTGCATCCCGACCCGCCGGCCGGCGGTGAGCCGCACCTGCACCTGCGGGCCGTCGAGGAAGACCTCGTAGTAGCCCGGGGAGGCCTTCTCCCGCGCATGCGAGAACGGGGAAGGCTCCGTGCCGGGCAGCAGCAGGATGTCGCACAGGTCGTCGCAGCCGGTGCCGCTCAGGTGCGTGTGCGAGAAGCCGTAGATGATGTTGTCGCTATAGTGATAGCCGCTGCAGCCGTCCCAGTCTCCCGCCTTGGGGCGGGTGTCGGGGCTGAGCTGCACCATGCCGAAAGGTGCCACGGCACCGGGGAAGGTGTGGCCGTGGGCGTCCGTCCCCACGAAGGGGTTGACGTAGCCGGTCAGTGCGGCGAGCAGAAGAGTAAGCAGTCCCATGCGAGAGCGTTTCGCTCAGCAAATATAAAGATTTTTATTCTCCGTCGAACAACGGGAACGTGTGGTTCGGCACGTGTTCGCGGGCCATCACGGCCTTGAGTTCCTCGACCTTGTCGGGGTGCTCGGCCACGATGTCATGCTCCTCGGCCGGGTCGGTGTCGAGGTTGTAGAGCTCGTAATGGTCGGCGGGCGTACCGATCCCCAGGCGGATGAGCTTCCAGGGTCCGATGCGGGCGGCCTGGCTGTGGCGCTCGGCGAACTCGAAGTAGAGGAAATCATGCTCTTTCTGTCCCCTGCGGCTCTCCAGCAGCGGCAGGAGGCTGATGCCGTCCATGTCGGCGACCTTGGCCTTGGGGTCCAGCACGGTGCGGAAGGTGGGCATCATGTCCCAGAAGGTGCACATGAAGTCGGAGTACGTGCTCGGGGTGATGTGGCCCGGCCAGGAGACGATCATCGGCACGCGGATGCCGCCCTCGTAGAGGTCGCGCTTGTAGCCGCGCCAGGGGCCGTTGGAGTTGAAGAAATCAGGGTCGGCGCCGCCTTCGAGGTGCGGGCCGTTGTCGCTGGCGAACAGGATGATGGTGTTGTCATAGACACCGAGTTCCTTGAGCTTGTCCACGATCTCGCCGACGTACTTGTCCAGGCGGGAGACCATGGCCGCGAAGGTGGCGTGCGGCTCCGCCACGGAGCAGTAGCCGCCGATGCGGAAACGCGGGTGTCCTTGGTCCTGGCCCGCCCAGGGCGTCTCGTCCGGGAACTTCGCGCGGTATTTCCGGATGATCTCGTCCTCGGGGACGATCAGCTCGGCGTGGGGGATGGTGGTCGGCACCCACATGAAGAAGTTCTTGCCGTCCGCCACGGCCTGCTCCATGAACTCCAGGGATTTCTGGTGGATCAAGTCGCCGGAATAGGTGCCCTGGCCGTAGGGGATCTCGGGGACGTTGTCCTCCAGCAGGATCTTGGTGTCGTTCTGCCAGAGGTGGTCGGGATAGTAGCTGTGGGCGAGGGTCTGGCAGTTGTAGCCGAAGAATTCGTCCACGCCCTGCGCTGCCGGATTGCCTTCCGTGGTGATGTAGCCGAGGCCCCATTTGCCGAAGGCGCCGGTGCGGTAGCCCGCGTCGCGGAAATCATGGAAGATGGTGCGGGTGCCGGCGGGCAGTTCCTGCTGCCCCTCGGGGATGCCGGGACGGCCCTTGGCGGGGAGGTTGCCGCGGATGGGGGTGTGGCCGGTGTGGGTGCCGGTCAGCAGGCACGAGCGGGAAGGGGCGCTCACGGCGACACCGGCGTAGCACTGCGTGAAGCGCACGCCGGCAAGCGCCAGGGCGTCGATGTTGGGGGTTTCGATGAGTTGTTGCCCGTAGCAGCCGAGGTCTCCCCAGCCGAGGTCGTCGGCAAGGATGAAGACGACGTTGGGGCGCTGGGCCTCCTGTTTCTGGCCGCAGCCGGCGAGCGCGCCACCGGCGGCCACGAGGGCTCCTGCTTTCAGTAGTTTGTGGTTCATATGGGGTCGGTTGATGGTTAGCTATTTCGATTCAAGCACGGGGCTGTGGGGGTCACGGGCCACGGCGGCCTTCCAGATGTCGTTGTAGCCGCCGTACTCCAGCTTGTCGGGGAAGCCGGGGCCGTATTCGGTGTGCAGGAAGGAGCCGTCGGGGGCCTGGGCCTTGATGTTGCCGTCAATGAACTTGACGAGCAGCAGCTCCTCGAGCTTCGTCCAGTCCGCGAACTGCTTCTGGGCGGTCTCCACGCTGTATTTCGTCATCAGTTTGCGCGCCTTGCGCAGGCGCCCCTTCTGCACGAGCTTCGCCAGTTTGGCGTCCATCTCGGGGATGCCGCGCTCCAGCTGGTCGCGCTCGAAGGCGTCGGCCGCCGCGCGCGCCACGGGCGCCATCCGGTCGTACATCTTGTAGCAGGCGTTCGCCACGCGGTTGCACATCCAGAACTGGGACGTGGGGCTGTAGTGGAGCAGGTCTCCGTTGCCTTCGCGCAGGCACTCGGGGACTTTCGTGAGGTTGGCGTAAATCGGGGTAAGATAAGAAGTTGCGGCGTCGTCGCAGCCGAACCAGATCAGCGCCCCCACCTCGGCGGGGAGGTTGGGACGGGCCTGAGCCACGAACCAGAAGCCGGTCTGCTGCGTGGCGATGGCGCGCTCGTTGGTGTAGCGCCGGCCTTCCCACTCGAAGCTCATCGGACGCCAGCGGTAGGGCAGGCCGTTGCCGCCCGCGCCGATGTCGGTGGTCATGTCCATCGGGGTCCCCTCGTAGTGGTCGCGCATCACGTCTGCCACGTCCTTGACGCTGACCTTGCCGGCGGGCTTGATCCAGAGCGGCATCTCGCCGTCCAACTCGTAGCCCATGGCGTAGTCCAGCCAGTCGGCGGCCGGGCGGGAGACTTCCTGTCCGCCCTCTTCGTAGGCGAAGGTGCCCTTGCCGAGGATGTTGAAGGCGCTCCAGGCGCGGGCATCGCAGGCGCGGGCCCCGCCGAAGTCGAGCGGGTTGTAGACGTCGCGGAAGCTGAAGTCCGCGTCACTCCCCTCGTACCAGCCCTGCGCACGGGCGAAGCTGATCACGTCCGGGGCGAAAAGGCAGTTGTCCGGGTCGTCCTGCGGGAAACGCGTGATGCGGGCCTGGTTGGCGTGGGCGCAGATGTATCCGTCCGGGATGCGGCGGGCCACCCACACGATGCCTTTCTCCGCACTCCCCTTGCCCACGAGGTCCATCACCCAGCACTCCTGCGGGTCGGCGATGGAGAAGGTCTCGCCCTCGGACGGGTAGCCGTAGCGGTTCGCCAGGTCCACGATGACCTGGATGGCCTCCCGGGCCGTGGACGCGCGCTGCAAAGTCACGTAGATCAGGGACCCGTAGTCCATGATGCCGTTGGGGTCGGCCTGCTCTTCGCGGCCGCCCCAGGTGGTCTCGCCGATGATGAGCTGGCGGCTGTTCATGTTGCCGACGGTCTGCCAGGTATGTGCGACCTGCTCGATGCTGCCCAGCGGTTTGCCGGAGTCCCAGTCGCGGATGGCGAGCATGCTGCCGGCGCGGATGCGGGCCGCGGGGCGGAAATACAGCTCGCCGAACAGGCCGTGGGAGTCGGCGGCATAGGAGACGATGCTGGAACCGTCTGCGCTGGCCCCGGGGGTCACGATGACGTTTGTACAGGCGTCCGTGCGCCCGGCGCCGAGCAGGGCCAGGGCGAGGATGGTGCACAGAAATTTTCTCATTTTATCTTTTCTTTATAAATTTGCAGTTCAATGTCATTCCGGGCTTGCCCCGGGATCTCAAACATTATGAAATACAAAGCTATAAAATTTTTCGGGATTAGCGCCCTGCTGCTCCTGCCTTTGTGGCTCGGTGCGCAGCAGCCGCTGACGGAGGAGGAAGAGATCAAGCAGCTGCGCGAGGCCGTGGACAAGCAGGTGGACAGCTACACCGACATGCTGGACCTCGCGGACTGGCAGATCTTCTACCTGGACTCCATCCTGACCCATGACTTCGACGCCATGCGCCTGGAGCTGAAGGGCCTGCGCGATGCCAAGGTCGGCAACTCCGACGCGTACGTCCGCGCCCAGGACAAGTGGTCGGAGCAGATCTACAACTCGCTGCAGAAGGTCTTCAACGAGGAGCAGTGGGCCAAGTACCTCAAGTCCGGCGCCGCCCGGGACAAGAAGTCGCGCGACAAGCGCGCCGCCAAACGCAAGTAAGATGAAAAGAGAAGACATAGAGAAAGTCTTTGCGGAGCTGAAGGCGCTCCAGTGCAAGACGCAGAAGGAAGTCGAAGAGGCGCGCGTGCGCTTCCTCGGCAAGAAAGGCGAGATCACGGCGCTCTTCGACGAGTTCCGCACCGTGGACAAGGAGATGAAGCGCGAGTTCGGCCGCACGCTCAACGAGCTGAAGAACGCCGCCGCGGAGACGATCGAGCGGCTGCGCGAGTCGGTGGGCGAGCAGGGCGGCAGCGAGGGTCCGCGCGAGGACCTCACGATGCCCGGCGACCCGCTGGAGCTCGGCTCCCGCCACCCGGTGTCCATCGTGCGCCAGGAGATTGTGGACATCTTCCGCAAGTTCGGCTACGACGTGGCCGAGGGGCCGGAGATCGAGGACGACTACCATGTCTTCGAGGCCCTGAACTTCCCGCCGAACCACCCGGCCCGCGACATGCAGGACACGTTCTTCGTGTCCACGGGACACCCCAATCCGCTGCTGCTCCGCACGCACACCTCCAGCGTGCAGGTGCGGACCATGGAGCGGATGAAGCCGCCCATCCGCGTGATCTGCCCGGGCCGCGTGTTCCGCAACGAGGCCATCAGCGCCCGCGCACACTGCATCTTCCACCAGGTCGAGGGCCTGTACATCGACGAGAACGTGACCTTCGCCGACCTCAAGCAGGCCATCCTCCTGTTCGCCCGCGAGATGTTCGGTCCCGAGACCGAGATCCGCATGCGGCCGTCGTTCTTCCCCTTCACGGAGCCGTCCGCCGAGGTGGACGTCAGCTGCAACATCTGCCACGGCAAGGGCTGCAACATCTGCAAGGGGACCGGCTGGCTGGAGATCCTGGGCTGCGGCATGGTGGATCCCAACGTGCTGGAAGCCAGTGGGATCGATTCCACCAAGTACAGCGGCTTCGCCTTCGGCATGGGCCTGGAGCGTATCGCGATGCTCAAGTGGCGGGTCAACGACCTGCGCCACTACTTCGAGAACGACATGCGTTTCCTCCAGGAGTTCAGCACCGCAGTAGAAGTATAGATTATCAAGGGATCCGCGCCCCGCTTTGACAGGGGCGCGGGCCCTGTGTTCTTGAAACCACGTAAAAAACAAGATTGACATGTCAAAACCCCGTTTCAGCACCAGGTTCCTGGTGATGGCAGTCGTACTCATCGTCTGCCTGATTACATCCAATTTCTTCGTGCCGCGCCTGTGGCAGGTAGGCGGGCTGCCGCTGCAGCTCTCCGGTGCCGTGCTGCTCTTCCCGGTGTCGTACATCCTCAATGACTGCATCACGGAGGTGTACGGTTTCCGCAAGGCGCGCTTCGTGATCTGGCTGGCGTTCCTGCTCAGCATTTTCGTGGCCCTGATGGCGCAGCTGGTGTGCTGGCTGCCTGCACCGCTGCAGGAGAGCAGCCGGCCGGTGGCCGAAAGCTTCAACGGCCTGTTCTCGATGGTCCCCAAGACCACGGCGGCCTCACTGATCGCCTTCTTCGTAGGGTCCACGGTCAACGCCTGGATCATGAGCCGGATGAAGGTCGCCTCGCGCGGCCGCGAGTTCGGCCTGCGCGCGATCGTGTCCTCGCTCGGCGGCGAGATCGCCGACTCGGCCATCTTCTTCCCGGTGGTCTTCGGCGGCATCCTCACGCTGCCCGAGGCCCTCAAGCTCGCCGGGATGCAGGTCTGCGCCAAGGTCCTCTACGAGATCGTCGCGCTGCCGCTGACCAGCTGGTTCGTGCGCCGCACCAAGGCCGCCGAAGGGATCGATACCTTCGACAAGAACATTTCGTATAACCCGTTCAGAATCAACGATATCTAGACCATGGACAGAAAGCATGAAGGCCTGCAGGCCCTCGGCCGCGAGACGGCGTACAGCCAGGACTATAATCCCGGCTTTCTCGAGACTTTCGAGAACATGCACCCCGACAACGACTACTGGGTGCGCTTCAACTGCCCCGAATTCACGACCCTCTGTCCGATCACGGGCCAGCCTGACTTCGCCGAGATCCGCATCAGCTACGTCCCCGACAAGCGGATGGTGGAGAGCAAGAGCCTCAAGCTCTACCTCTTCAGTTTCCGCAACCACGGCGACTTCCACGAAGACGTGGTCAATGTCATCATGAAGGACCTCATCCGGCTGATGGACCCCAAGTACATCGAGGTCACGGGATTCTTCCTCCCCCGCGGCGGCATATCCATCTACCCATACGCCAATTACGGCCGTCCCGGGACGAAGTACGAGGCCCTTGCGGAGCAGCGTTTTTCCACGCACGAATAAGTTTTCTTTCTGCGGGAAAATCGTTAACTTTGGGTCCGTTTAATCCGTACACCATGTACAATCCTTCATCCGTCCACGCTGACGATTTCATCAACCACGAAGAGATCCTGGAGACGCTCGCGGAGGCGCAGGTCCAAAGCCGAAACCGCGCCCGCGTCGAGGAGATCCTCGCCAAGGCGGCCCTGTGCAAGGGCCTGACCCACAGGGAGGCCGCCATCCTGATGGACTGTGACGACCCGGTCCTCGAAGAGAAGATCTATGCCCTCGCCCGGCAGATCAAAGAGAAGTTCTACGGAAACCGCATCGTGCTGTTCGCCCCGCTATACCTCTCCAACTACTGTATCAACGGCTGTGTCTACTGCCCGTACCACGCCAAGAACCGCACGATCCCGCGCAAGAAACTCACCCAGGAGGAGATCGAGGCCGAGGTGCGCGCCCTGATCCGCACCGGCCACAAGCGCCTGGCGGTCGAGGCGGGCGAGGACCCGCGCAACAACCCCCTGGAGTACATCCTCGACTCCATCAAGACCATCTACTCGGTGCAGGAGGGAGGCAACTCCATCCGCCGGGTCAACGTCAACATCGCCGCCACGGACGTGGAGTCGTACCGCAAGCTCAAGGCCGCGGGCATCGGCACCTACATCCTCTTCCAGGAGACCTACAACAAGGAGCAGTACAAGCAGCTGCACCCCACCGGCCCCAAGAGCGACTACGACTGGCACACCGAGGCCATGGACCGCGCCCAGGAGGGCGGATGCGACGACGTGGGCGTGGGCGTGCTATTCGGCCTGAGCGGCTACCGCTACGAGCTGGTCGGCCTGTTGATGCACGCGGAGCACCTCGAAGCCCGTTTCGGGGTGGGCCCGCACACCATCAGCATGCCGCGCATCTGTCCGGCGGACGACATCTCCCTGGAGAGTTTCCCGGACGCCCTGCCGGACGCGATCTTCCGCAAGATCGTGGCCGTGCTGCGCGTCGCCGTGCCCTATACCGGCATGATCATCTCCACGCGTGAGTCCGCCCGCATGCGCAGCCAGCTGCTGGACTGCGGCATCTCGCAGATCAGCGGCGGCTCCCGCACCAGCGTCGGCGGCTACACGACCGTGGAGCGCCACGACGAGACCTCCCAGTTCGACGTCTCCGACACCCGCACCCTGGACGAGGTGGTCCGCTGGCTCCTGGAGCAGGACCACATCCCCAGTTTCTGCACGGCCTGCTATCGAGAGGGCCGCACCGGCGACCGCTTCATGAGCCTGTGCAAGAGCGGCAAGATCCACCTCTGCTGCACCCCCAACGCCCTGATGACCCTGAAGGAATACCTGATGGACTACGCCTCGCCCGAGACCCGCGCGGTCGGGGAGGCGCTCATCGCCAGGAGCCTGGGCGACATCCCCCTGGAGCGCACCCGCGCCATCACGGAGGACCGCCTGCAGCGTATCCAGAACGGCGAGCGCGACTTCCGCTTCTAGCATGGAACGCCTCCACATAGCGTTTTTCGGTCCCACCAACAGCGGCAAATCCACGCTGGTCAACGCCCTGGCGGGCCAGCAGGTGTCGCTGGTGAGCCCCATCCCCGGCACCACCACGGACCCGGTCCGCAAGGTCGCCGAGCTGCCGGGGCTGGGTCCCTGCGTGCTGATCGACACCGCCGGGCTCGGCGACCGCAGCGCGCTCGGCGCCGAGCGGGAGCGGATGACCCGCGCCATCCTCGACGAGACCGACATCGCCGTCATCCTCGACAACCCCGAAGTGTCGCCAACGTCCCCGGAACAGGGACATTGGGCGCAAAAACCCCGGGAAAATGCTTCCAACGTCCCCGATTTCGGGACATTGGCAGCACAGGCCGGGATCCCGGTGGTCCGGTACAGGCGCGGCGAGAGCGTGGCCTCCCTGCTGGAGCGCCTCGCGGCCGCGGCGCCGAAGGAGGAGGAGAAGTTCCTGACCGGAGACCTGGTCCGGGCGGGCAGCCAGGTCGTGCTGGTGATGCCGCAGGACAGCGAGGCGCCCAAGGGGCGGCTGATCCTGCCGCAGGTCCAGGTGCTCCGCGAGCTGCTGGACCGCGGCTGCGTGCCGCACTGCTGCACGCCGGACTCGCTCCCCGCTGCCCTGGAGGCCCTGTGCCACACCCCGGACCTCGTAATCACGGATTCCCAGGTGTTCGCGCTGGTGGAGCGGACCATCCCGAAGGATTGTCCCCTCACGTCCTTCTCCGTGCTGCTGGCCGGGGCCAAGGGTGACATCGGCGTCTTCGTGGAGGGCGCCCGGGCCATCGACACGCTCGCGCCCGGCTCCCGCGTGCTCATCGCCGAGGCCTGCACCCACGTGCCGGACACGGAGGACATCGGCCGGGTGAAGATCCCCGCCCTGCTCCGTAAACGCATTGAGATGGCCGGTCAAGCCGGCCATGACAAAGGAACTGCCACCGTCACTCCCGGCCATGACGCCACCGTCACTCCCGGCTTGACCGGGAGTCTCGTGATCGACATCGCGGCCGGCCATGACTTCCCGGAGGACCTGACCCCCTACAGCCTCATTATCCACTGCGGCGCCTGCGTGGCCAACGCCCGCCTGGTGCGCTCACGCATCAGAAAGGCACTCCTTGCGGGAGTGCCCATCACCAATTACGGGATCGCCCTGGCGGCCCTGAACGGTATCTTGGACCGGATTGTAATTCCGAAGTAAAGCGACGCAGGGTCGTCTACGATCCGATATTCTCGTGGATCAGCTCCGTGACGGCCTGGATGATCTCGTGGTCGTTGAGGTTGATCCCCTCGAACACTTCCTTGACCTCCGCCGTGCTCAGCTCGAAGGTGTCCTCGTCCGTGATGTAACGGATGATGAAGTTGATGTCCTGGTACTGGCAGATGAAGTTGGCGAAGCACCCGGACAGGTCCCCCTTGGGCTGCAGGTCGATGTGCGAACGCTGGTAGGAAGCGTAGATTTCCGTCCCCTCGCCCACCTTGGATTTGAGGTAGAACTGCCCGTTGCACATCTGGGAGTGGAATTTCAGCAGGGCGATGCCCATCCCGATCTTGCGCTCTTTGCGGCAGGAGTAGAAGCGGTCGTTGATGGCCGCAATCATGTCTTCGGGCATCCCGCAGCCGTTGTCGATGATCTTGATGGAGAGCAGGTCGCGCGCGGCGCTGTCCTCCATCTCGATGGTGATCTGCGTGGCACCCGCCCGGATGGAGTTGTGGGTGATGTCGATGATGTGCAGGTCGAGGCTTTTCATACTACAGTATCACTTGCTCTCCCTGGCGGAGGGCGTCCTTGAAGTTGTCAAAACTGAATGACGGCATCTCCAGCACGCTGTGGATCTTGCCGATGTCCTCCACGTAGTGTGCGTCGCTGCTCTGGATGAAGTTGAAGTCGCTGAACCAGGGGCAGTTGTCGAGGAACTTGTAGCCGTCGCGCTTGCAGTAGTAGCTGAGCTCCATCGCGTGGAAGCGGAGTCCCGACGGGACGAAACCCAGCTGGGAACTGAGGCTGAAGGTGGGCCGGTCGATGTGGGCGGGGATGAAGATGCCGCCCATCCGGTAGACCTCCTGCTGGAGTTCCAGCATCGGCAGGTCCAGGGCGTTGATCAGCAGGTGCGGCACCTCGTCCAGCACGTTCTCCTCCTCGTCCACCACCAGCTGGTATCCGAACTTGTCCACGTCGTTCTCGAAGAAGATCACGTGGGCGTCCAGGTAGGACTGGAACGCGGCGAGTTTCTCCTCCGTGGGCATGAAACAGAGGCAGTGGACCTCCTCCTTGGTGGTCACTTCCGCCCCCATCATCACGCAGAGCCCGGCCTTCTCCCCCAGCCGCCGCGTGACCGCGGCGTTGAGGGTCGAATTGTGGTCGGTGAGGCCGATGATGTCCAATCCCCGCTCCCGCGCCGTCGCGACGATGGCGGAGGGGCTCATCTCGAGGTCTCCGCAGGGGGAGAGCACCGAGTGGATGTGCATATCGGCGTTGAATTTCATCCGGGAGGCTACTTGATGAGCCCGTAGAGCCTGCCGCAGACCTCGAACGTGGCTTCCTTGCTGACGAGGATGCAGATGTCCTCATCCTTGGCGTGCTCCAGCATGTCGTCGTCCGGCACGCCGCTCCGCACGATGATCACGGCGGGGATGTCCTTCAGAGAGGCGATCGCCGTGACGTTCTTGTGGGTCTGCATGGTGACCCAGACCTGGCCGCTGCGGGCGTTGCCCATGACGTCGCTCAGGAGGTCGGAGGCGTAGGCTCCGGTCACTTCGGCGTCGAGATTGGCCTCGTTGAGGCATTCCAGGTCGAGTTTTTCGATAATTTCCTTGACTGTCATATCATTGGTTGTTTGTGTCGTCGTGGTTGATTTCCTTGGTGCGGACGCGGTCGCCCCAGATGCTGCGGATCGCTTCTTCGGAGGCCTTGGAGTGGCGGTTGATGAAGATGCAGGTGTCCATCTTGGCGATGCCGCGCACGATGTCCTCGGCCAGGGCCGCGCAGGAAGGCGCGCCGCAGGCCGAGCAGTTGACGCCCGGCAGGGCCTTCTCGATCTTCTTCATGCGCTCGGCGCGCCGGAAGGCCTCGGCGAAGTTGTCGTCGAGCTTGTAGATCGAGCGGGGCTTGATCTCCGGGATCACCATCTGATCGTCGATCCACCTGCAGAACTCGGGATCCTTGTAGCGCTCGTACTGCTGCTTGGTGCGGTTCTGGCTGTCGAAGAGCATGGCACGGTGCTCCAGGCGCTTGCGGGCCACGAAGCGGTTGTTGGTGGCGAGCACGCCGCCCACGCAGCCCTGGTCGCAGATACGCATCTCCACCAGGCCCTGTGCGTCCACGGCTTCGTCCTCGAGCTTCTCCAGGAAGTTGAGGACGTTCTGGAGGCCGTCCACGGCGTACTGCGAGCCCTTGAAGTGGCAGGCCTCGCCGCCGGCGAGGGGCCACAGCACGTCCTGCGAGGTGAGGGCGTGGTTGATGGGCTGGGCGTCGTTGCCGGACTCGTGGAGCATCAGCTGGACCTTGTTGTAGAGGAAGTCCATGTTGATCACGCCCGAGATACAGGTCTCCTTGCGGCTGACCGGGTACTTGACCGCCGCGATCTTGGCGGCGCAGGGCGTGACGTAGAAGACGCCGATGGACTCACGCGGGGCGCCCTCGTCCATCAGCCGCCGGAGGATGATGCGGGCGGCGAGCTCGAACGGGGCCCGTACCTTGATGACGTTGTCCACCAGCGAGGGGAAACGCACCTGGATGAGGCGGATCACCGCCGGACAGTACGGGGAGATGAAGGTGCGGGTCTCGGGGTGCTTGTCCATGTGGCGCTGGTACAGGCTCACCATGTAACCCACCTCGTGTTCCACTTCATAGATGTGCGTGAATCCCAGTTTCTTGAGGCAGGAGTAGATCTCGCGGGTGCGGTAGTGCTCGTCGAACTGGCCGATGAAGGTGGACGGAACGAGGCAGACGCGGTACCGGAAGTTCTCGATCAGGCCGAAGTCATCCTGCTGGATGTAGATCGCCTTGTGCGGACAGACCTTCATGCACTGCCCGCAGTCCACGCACTTGTTGTCGTTCACGACCGCCTTGCCGCCGCGGATGCGGATGGCGCCGGTCGGGCAGGAACGCATGCAGGTGGTACAGCCCTGGCAGCGGTCGAGGTCGACCTTGAGGGAGTGTCCGAAATAGGGTTCTTGCTGGTTCATCATGTCAGGTCAGATAAACGGTCATGGTCACGGTGGTGCCGACGCCCACCTGGGTGTCGATCTTGAGCTCGTCCGTGTTCTTCTTGATATTGGGCAGGCCCATGCCGGCGCCGTAGCCCATCTCGCGGACCTGCGGCGAGGCCGTGGACCAACCCTCCTGCATGGCGAGGTCGATGTTGGGGATGCCGGGTCCCCGGTCGGCCACCACCATCACGATCTTGCCGTCGTCGATGTCGACGTCGATCGTACCTCCGTAGGCATGCGCGATGGCATTGATCTCGGCCTCGAACAGCGCCACCACGGTGCGCTTGATGTTGGTCGGATCCACACCAAGGTGCTTGAGCGTGCGCTTGACGCTGCTGGAGGCCCGGCCGGCGTCCGTGAAGTTGCCGCGCTCTATGTCGAAGGTGAAATGCATGTCAATAAAGGGGCTGGATGCCGGCACCGTACAGGATGCCGCTGATTTTGAAGATACTGTACTTGGACTTGATCAGGGTGATGTCGAGGTCTTCCGCGAGCTCGAGCATGTCCTCGTCGGGCTGCTTGTCGCGTCCGAGCAGCACGACGCGCAGGTCGGACATCTCTGCAGTGCGCATCGTCTGGTTGTTGCACAGGCCCGTGATCAGCACCGTCTCCTCCATCGAGAAGCGGAGCACGTCGCTCATGAGGTCGGAAGCGAAGGCCTTCTTCACATCGTACAGCTCGTCTGCGGGAGCTCCGACGATCTCCCCGTCGACGAGCGCAGCAATTTCTTTGATTTTCATCGTATGGCGAATGTTTTGGGCCGGCTCTGGGAAGGGCCGGCCCATCATGATTTGACAATTAAGCCTTAGTCAGCGTACTCCGCAAGGATCTCCTTGACGTGCTCGGGGACGAGACGGCCGTAGGTCTTGCCGTTGATGGTCATGACCGGGGCCAGGCCGCAGGCGCCCACGCAGCGCAGGACGTCGAGGGAGAACTTGCCGTCGGGCGTGACGCCGCCCTCGGAGATCTTGAGCTCCTTCTTGAGCGCATCGAGGATCTTCTCGGCGCCCTTGACGTAGCAGGCGGTGCCGAGGCAGACGGAGATGGCGTACTTGCCCTTGGGCTGCATCGTGAAGAAGCTGTAGAAGGAGACGACGCCATAGACCTTGCCGACGGGGATGCCGAGGCAGTCTGCCACGACCTGCTGGACTTCTTCGGGAAGGTAGCCGAAGCGCTCCTGCGTCTTGTGCAGGACATTGATCAGCTCGCCCGGTTCGTTGTTGAAGGAAGCGCAGATATCCTTGATTATCTTGTAGTTGGCTTCACTGATTTTTATCTGGGGTCCACACATGGTTCAATTAATTTTCGATGTCAAACTTGATCTTCTTGTCGAAGTAATGCGTGTGCAGCAGGTGATGCGACTTCTCGGAGCAAGGCTCGCCGTAGAATTCCTTGTAGATTGCGATGATCTCGGGGTTCTCGTGGGACTTGCGGATCGGCATGTTCCTGTCGGCTTCGTAGATGGCGGCGTGGCGTGCCTTGATGATGGACGCGTCGCCGTGGTGGTAGGGCTGTCCGGCGCCGTCGATGCAGCCGCCGGGGCAGGCCATCACTTCCACGAAGTGGTACTTGCAGGTGCCGGCCTTGATCTGCTCCAGGATGCTGCGGGCGTTCTTGAGGCCGTAGGCGACGGCGACGTTGAGGTCCGCCACGCCGGGCACGGAGACCGTGGCCTCGCGGATGCCTTCCAGGCCGCGGACTTCCTCGAAGTCGATCCGCGGGAGGGTCTTGCCGGTCAGGACTTCCACAGCCGTACGGAGCGCCGCTTCCATGACGCCGCCGGTGGCGCCGAAGATGACGGCGGCACCCGTGGAGGCGCCCAGCGGGGAGTCGAATTCGGCCTCGGGGAGGCTGGCGAAATCGATGTTGCAGATCTTGATCAGGCGGGCGAGCTCGCGGGTCGTGATGGAGTAGTCCACGTCGGGAGTGCCGTCCACCTTGAACTCGTCGCGTCCGCACTCGTACTTTTTGGCCACGCAAGGCATCACGGAGACGCAGACCAGCTTGTCACGGGTGACGCCGATCTTGTCCGCGAAGTAGGACTTGGCCGTGGCGCCGAACATCTGCTGCGGGGACTTGGCCGTGGACGGGTACTCACGGAGTTCCGGATAGAACTTCTCGTAGAAGTTGACCCAGGCGGGGCAGCAGGAGGTCATGACGGGGAGCTTGACGTTCTTGTCGCCGGCGAGGAAGGCCTTCAGGCGGCCGATGACCTCGGTGCCTTCCTCCATGATGGTGAGGTCGGCGGACCAGTCGGTGTCGAACACGTAGTCGAAGCCGATGGCCTTGAGGGCGGCGGCGATCTTGCCGGTGACGATGCTGCCGGCAGGCATGCCGAACTCCTCGCCGAGGGCTACGCGCACGGCGGGCGCCACCTGCACGCAGGTCTTGACGTCCGGGTTGGCGATGTCGCGGAGGATCTTGCCGGTATTGTCGACCTCGGACAGGGCGCCGGTCGGACAGACGGCGACGCACTGGCCGCAGAAGACGCAGTTGGTGTCGATGAGTTCCTTTCCGAAGGCGGTGGACACCACGGCGGGGAAGCCGCGCTCGACGGCGCCGATGGCGCCTACGCTCTGGTATTCGTGGCACACGGACTCGCAGCGGCGGCACATGATGCACTTGTTGGCATCACGCACGATAGACGGGGAGAGTTCGATGGCATACTGGGAGAGCTTGCCGGAGAAGGGGATCTCCCGGATGCCCATGTCGGCCGCGAGGGACTGGAGCTCGCACTTGCCGCTCTTGGGGCACTGCAGACAGTCGTTCGGGTGGTCGCTGAGCATCAGTTCGAGGACCGTCCGGCGGGCGTTGAGCGCCCGGAACGAGTTGGTCTTGACGACCATGTCCGGCATACACTCGGTGATACAGGCCGGGGCGAGATTCCTGCGCCCGACGACCTCCACCACGCACACGCGGCATCCGCCGGGGTGGTTCTTGAGGGCGAGGCCGTCCAGTTCGAAGTTACAGAGGGTCGGAATCCTGATACCCATCTGCTCGGCAGCTTTGAGGATCGTCGTACCCTTGGGTACTTCCACTGCCCTGTTGTCTATAGTCAATTTGATCGTATCCATATTTGATTCCTCCCTTATTTAACGGTGATGGCACCGAACTTACACTTCTCGAGGCAGGTGCCGCACTTGATACAGTCGAGCTGGTTGATGACGTACGGGTTCTTGACCACGCCGGTGATGGCACCGACAGGGCAGGCCCGGGCGCAAGCGGAGCAGCCCTTGCACTTCTCGGGATCGATGGAGTACTTCTTCATGGCCTTGCACTGGCCGGCACGGCACTTCTTTTCCGTGACGTGCTCGACGTACTCGTCCCAGAAGTTGTTGATCGTGGAGAGTACCGGGTTCGGGGAGGTCTGGCCGAGGCCGCAGAGGGCGGTGTCCTTGATGACGGCGGAGAGGTTCTTGAGTTCCTCAAGGTCTTCCATGGTGCCCTTGCCGTCGGTGATCTTGGTGAGGATCTCGAGCAGGCGCTTGTTGCCGACACGGCACGGGGTGCACTTGCCGCAGGACTCGTCGACCGTGAATCCGAGGTAGAACTTGGCGATGGCCACCATGCAGTCGTCCTCGTCCATGACGATCATACCGCCGGAGCCCATCATCGAGCCGGCCGCCACGAGGCTGTCGTAGGCGATG
>JAEEGI010005219.1_pt1 | contig 30002 bp, 25 predicted proteins | sample 8958751 | NCBI WGS metagenome assembly JAEEGI01 (sample SAMN16246545, study PRJNA631951) | gut metagenome | biome: gut microbiome; feature: rumen; material: KS-attached | host: Bos | place: Iran: Karaj | collected 2018-10 | reverse complement strand
CCAACGAGGGCATTGCCCCGCTCTATCGCGACGCTTGGTTCGCGATAGGCGACGTCCGCTCTGAGACTTCTTTGCGAGGGCTCCTGCCAGGCGAAGAGCTTCTCATTGAGATACCCGCTGTGCCGAGCACCGACGGCAGCAATCTGAAGATTGTCAGCGACTGCATCCTGCCTCGTCAGGAGATACAATTCGAAGCCGACATCACGGCTACAAAAGTGACCTCTCCCCTGCCCTCGCCTAAAGAGAGTTCGAAATTCTACTCCCCCGCTGGCTATCAAATGACGGAAGGAAACCTGCAAGGCCTCTGCATAACCGACGGCAAAAAGTTTCTTGTTCATGGTAAGCACTAATAACAAAGAGCAGCTTCAGCGCATCCGGCAGATGGAACGGCACCTTGCCCGTGCTGCTTCTGCCTTGAAAAGGCTCTCCTCCGCGCTCGACAAGTACGAAGAGGTGCAGAAGGACATTGCTGCCCTCACAAGTTATTATGGTAGCGACGACTGGAAGAAGGACTTCGCCGACGACGAGGCAGGCCGCTTGCCAAAGAACTTGAAGCGTGGCGTGCTCTCGGAAGACGGCATCTGGAACCTGCTCGAGGAGCATCGTGAACTGCAGGAAAGAATGAAGGATTAAGGTAATAGAAGAACAATGGCAAGCAGGGCAGACTTTGTGCAGTTTGTTGCCGAGCAATGTGGCGGCGCAGGAGAGATAACGGCGAAGAAGATGTTCGGGGACTACGGCATCTACTGCGACGGCAAGATATTCGGCCTCATCTGCGACGACCGCTTCTATTTGAAGCCCACCGAAGCAGTTCGGCCTTTGTTGCGAGCCGTCGAGATGCGCCCGCCATATCCGGGAGCGAAGGATTACTTCTACATCGCCGACGTGGACGACCGCGACTATCTCTCCCTGCTTGTCCGTGAGACGTGCAAGGCTTTGCCTGCTTCCAAACCCAAGAAACGCTAGCATGATGAGGGACTTTTACGATAAGATGTCGGCGGAAGAGGCTCGTGCGTTTCGTGATGCGGTGCTGAGCATCGTGGCACAAATCCCGCCAGGTCGTGTGATGACTTACGGCCTCATCGCCACTTTGGCAGGTTGGCCGAGCCATGCAAGAATGGTGGGACGAACACTTCGCTACACGCCCGGGGCAGAGTTGCTGCCTTGTCATCGCGTCGTCAATGTGGCTGGCCGAACGGCTCCCGGCTGGAAAAGACAACGTATCCTTTTGGAGGAAGAAGGCGTCGCCTTTAAGCCCAACGGCCACGTGGATATGAGCCAACACCTTTGGGAAGCAAAGTTCGGCGAATGTCAAGCAAGCAATTAAGTGAAGGACGCTTCACTTTTTTTGTGTCTTTATGTAATGTTTAGCGAAAAGACGCGTCTAACTAAGTAGAGACAAGTAACACAACATATCACTTAAAACATCAAGACTATGGATTGGATTATGATTCCCCTGAACTGCGCCATCGTGTTTGGCTGCATCTACAAAGTCGTGGAGCTCTTCGTCCACAAGCGCGAGCGGCTGATGCTCATCAGTAAAATCACGGAGCTGAAGAACATCGACTTCAAAGGCATCAGCCTATACAGCAGCGGAGGCAAGTACACGGCCCTCCGCATCGGTTGGTTGCTGACGGGCATTGGCTTTGGCTTCCTGCTCGGCTTCTGCATCAATATGTGGGCTACCTATGGCGACTACTCTTTCCGTGCCTATGAAGAATTCATGTTTCGCTATAGAGAATATGTCAGCGGCATCGTCTATGTGGCAAGCGTCTGCATTTGCGGCGGCATAGGTCTGCTTATGTCTTATCGTGCAGAGCGTAAGGCCGAACAACCCAAAGAGAAGAAAGACGAGTTCGAAGTCTAAGCGAAACTGATGGACGAGCAGCGACTGATAGCCCGCATCCTTGACGGTCACGAGAGCGATTACGGCTATTTCCTGGAGCGATACGGTGGCGAAGTGTTTGCCATCGTGTCGCGTCTGGTGCCGAACCACGAGGATGCCGAGGAGTTGACGCAGGACGCCTTTGTCCGCGCCTACAACCGTCTCGACTCGTTCATCGGTCGTTCTTCGTTCTCCACATGGGTTTGCCGCATCGCCTACACCACCACCGTTTCGTGGCTCAGAAAGAAACGAATCGAATATCTCAGCATCGAGGACAGGCCCAACCTGAGCGACAAGGAGGTGGACGAAGTGCTGGACGACGAGAGCCGACTCGACGAACTTCGAAACGCCATTGCCCTCTTGAGGCCAGACGAGCAGATGCTCCTGGAACTTTACTACTTCGAAAGCCGTCCTTTAACTGACATCGCCTACATTCTCGACGTGGAGCCAGGCACCATTGCCACGCGCCTGCATCGCATCCGTCGCAAACTTTATTCATTGATGAAACATGGAACAACTGATTGAAAGCCGAGCCCTTCGCCAAGCCCTCGCAGCAAGAGAGCGACCTAGCCTGCCGTCGAACTTTGCCTACACCACAATGAGGCGCATCCGCCTGGAACGGCAAAAGAGCGAACGAAGGCAGCGAATCGTGGCCATTTGCTGCGTCTTGGCTGTCACAATTCTTGGCGTCGGCGGACTCGTTTATATGTTCGGACAGGCAATCTGGCAGTCGATGGTCGCCATTTCGAAACGGCCAGAAGACCTCTCACTCGCCCTGCCCACGCTCTTCTGCCTCGCCTTCTTTGCCCTGTTCAACCATTGGCTAGCCCAACATTACGTGGGAAGAGACAAAACATAACACGTGGAAACAGCCATTTAAGGCAGTCTGGTCGGTCAACTTCACAGGTCAAGTTCGTTGCACATACATGTAGTTGCAATTGCATATACATGTAGTTGCAATTGCACGTACATGTATATGCAATCAATTAAACATGTAAAAAGGAGTTCAGCGAAGCACGGCGTCGAACATCTTCCTGTATGATTCTACCTTCTTCTCAAAGGAGAGTGGATAGGCGCGGGACGATGAGGGAAGTCGCCAAAGCAAAGCCCCCTCCCCGCTCCAGCCCCCCCGTCCCCCTTTAGGGGGAGAGGAGATAGCCACAAACGTATTGACTTTCGGCACTTCTGGTATGCCGAGGGTGGCGCAGATGGTCTGTGTGGCTTTCTCTCCAGTAGTGACAATGGCCCGAAGATGGGGTAGTTGGTTGGTCAGAGCGGCAATGTCTGTGGGCTCCACCACCTCGAGAAACTTGTCGGAAGCATTGTCATTGAGGCGACGGACGGCTGTCGAAGTATCGAAGAAAGCAATGCCTTTCTCCTCACAATGCCTCACTATCTCGTCTAACTTGAAGCGCTTCTCGCCCTCGCAAACAAAGTGATTCTTGTCGCCAAAGAACACTTGTCCCTGGATTCTCCAGTGGTCGTTGATCCAATTGGGGTAGAAGAAGTCAATGCACCAACGCTTTCGCTGAGGCGGAAAGCTGCCCAGAAACAGGATCTTTGCCCCTTCTGGAAGGAAAGGTTTCAATGGGTGATATTCCACTCCGCCCTTGCTTCTGGCTATGTTTTCGGTGTTCAAATAACTCATACGGCACAAAGATACAAATAATTTTTCATTGTTCAATGTTCAATGTTCAATGAATTTCGTATCTTTGCCCTCAGAAAGCTTCATTAACCAATAACCTCTAAACATTAAACGAGATGAAAGACCTGAAAGGAACAAAGACTGAGCAGAACCTCAAGGAGGCTTTTGCAGGAGAGAGCATGGCTCGCAATAAGTACAGTTACTTCGCTTCGAAAGCCAAGAAGGACGGCTTCGTGCAGATTGCCAACATCTTCGAGGAGACGGCTGCCAACGAGAAGGAGCACGCCAAGATGTGGTACAAGTACCTGAACGGCGGCAGCGTGAGCGACACGAAGACCAACCTGGCCGATGCTGCAAACGGTGAGAACTTCGAATGGACGGACATGTATGCTCGCATGGCAAAAGAGGCTCGCGAGGAAGGATTCGACGAGATAGCCGAGAAGTTCGAACAGGTCGGCGCCATTGAGAAGCACCACGAGGAACGTTATCGCAAGCTCTTGAAGAACATCGAGGACGCCATCGTCTTCTCTCGCGACGGCGACGTCATCTGGCAATGCGCTAACTGCGGCCACATCGTTATTGGCAAGAAGGCTCCAGAGGTTTGCCCCGTTTGCGACCATCCGCAGAGCTACTTCCAGATTAAGGCAGAGAACTTTTGAAGCAGCGAGAGCCATCATGCCCAGCATGAATGGCCGAGTCGCGACAAAAGTCATCGAAGATAACTATTAGTCGCCCCCCTCCCCTAAAGGGAAGGGAGATATAAATGGTAAATGGAACTCCGCGCATTAAAAAGCGCGCCTTGTTTCTAAAGAATACAAGAATTGTGTAAATGGTAGATAAAAAATACGTCTATCACCTCATCGCCTTTCTGGTCGTTGCCATTTGGGGCTCAACATTTGTCGTCACGAAACTCCTGTTGCTGGCGGGACTCTCGCCGGCTATGATATTTACGCTGAGGTTCATCATCGCCTATGCGCTTCTCCTGGGCTTTGCTGCCTTTCGGCGTCCCTTCCGTTGGTTCGCCAATAATTGGAAGGACGAACTCATCATGCTCGGGCTTGGGCTGACTGGCGGCTCGCTTTACTTCCTGACAGAGAATGCCGCGATGAACTACACCACGACCACCAACACGGCGCTCATTGTCTGCCTCTGCCCTTTGTTTGCCGCCTTGCTCATCTCCGCTTTCTATCGCGAAGAGCGTCTCAGGGGCATTCAGATAGTCGGGAGTCTGCTTGCAGTAGTGGGTGTGGCAATCGTTGAACTGAATGGGCATTTCGTACTCCATCTCGCTCCAACTGGCGACCTGCTTGCCTTTGCGGCTTGTCTATGCTGGGCTGGGTACAGTTTGCTCATCATCCCTGCCTCGAAGCGCTACGACACACTCTTCATCACCCGCAAGCTCTTCTTTTATGGGCTCGTCACGATGATTCCTTACTTCATGATTTATCCCGAATGGCCCACGCTGGAGACGCTCTTGGAACCGCAAACGATGGTGGAACTGCTCTTCCTCGGAGCCATTGCCTCAACGCTTTGCTTTTACCTTTGGGCTTTAGCCATTCGGAAGTTGGGAGCCATCGTGACGACGAACTACGTTTACTTCAACCCCGTCATCGCTATCTTGTGTGCTTGGATTGTACTGAGCGAAGACATCACCATCTGGTTCCTGATGGGCACAGCGCTCATTCTGGTCGGGATGTATCTTGCCGACAAGAAACAAACTACAAAAGCAAAGTGAGGACTGCGCCCCAATGAGCGAGGGCACCAAGCAGGACAAAGACGTGCCAAATGGCGTGGTAGTGGGGTCTCTCGTCGTGGGCAAAGAAGTAAGTTCCTGCAGTATAAGCGATGCCTTCGGCAAGGAGAAGCCAGAGGGTGACGGGCGTCAGGAGTTTAATGACCGGCTCGGCAATGAGGACGATGCTCCATCCCATAATCAGATAGATTGCCAGCGAGAGCCTCGGCCAACGCCCTATCGCATAGATTTTATAGAAGATGCCGCCTATCACGACCAGCCATTGGAAGGCAAACACCGTCCAGCCAAGCCAGCCGCCTACTACCCCGATGAGGATGGGGGTGTAGCTGCAGGCAATCATCACATAGATGCTGATGTGGTCGAACTTGCGCAAAACGTCCTTCGTCTTTCCCTCTCTTACCCAATGATAAGCGGTGCTGCTCAGGAACATGAAGAACATGCCGACAATGAAGCAGATGACACCGAACGCCATCTGCCAGCTGACATCGGCAGCGAGCCATACCAACCAAATGGAGCTCAAAGCGAAAATGGCTCCAGCAAGGTGCGTCCATGTGTTGCCGAGCTCAGTCTTAATGGGCCAAAAGCGCTTCGATTGCATCTTGTGTTTGGCGGGTCAAATCTTCATAAGAATCGTTCTCCGAGGGCTTGATTGCTTGCAAGAACTTCACCTCGATGTGCTTCGGTCTCATGAAAGCACTGCCGCGAGGTAAGGCTTCGAAGGCGCCACGGATGCAGACAGGCACGATGGGGACATCCAGTTCCTTGGCAAGGATGGCGAAAGTCTTCTTGAAGGGCACTGTTCCGCCGTCGTGCGAACGTGCTCCCTCAGGGAAGATAACGACGCGATGCCCTTCCCTGAGCACCTTCGCGAGCTTCAGGATGGAGTTCTTCAGGTTGGCACGCTCCATGACAATCACGTTGCTTTGAGCCGCCATACGCTTGCGATAATTGCTGCGGACATGCTCTTCCGTCGCATAGAAGTAGTACTCACGGAGCTGGTTCCAAGGCAGTCCTGCAAGTACAAGCGGGCCGTCGGCAAAGCTTTGGTGGTTGGGGGCAATGATGCAAGCGCCCTTCGCTGGGATGTTCTTCTCGCCCTTTACTTTAAGACGATTGTAGAGGCAGAAGAATCCCTTGAGCAGACGCGACACAAAACGGTAAGCAAAGCCTGAGCTGGGCAACGGCAAGTTATCGACAGGACCTGTGAGGAGCTGATGCCAGTCCACGTCCTCAGCCTCCATCTTCGTCTTCTCGGCAGCCACATGGCGAGCCAAAGCCTCGATATTGGGGAAGCCTGGCATCTGATCCACACCAATTGAGGTACCGAAGGTGTTCTCGATAAATGTCTGCAGGCTTATCTTGTCGAGAGAATCCAGGGCAAGGTCGGTCTCTATATGGTCTGCCGCATGAACCTTCACTCCCTTTTCCTGCTCGATGAAACTCTTGATGAGACGATACTCCTCGCTATCCGGTTCGGGCTTTGCCTCGTGCTCCTTAGTCCTTGCTCCCTGCCCCTCTTTCAGGATGGCGCCAAGCTTATAGCGCTGGAGCTTCTCGAGTCTTGTTCTGGGCAGCTCGCCACGATAGACAAGCACGCTCATTATCTTCTTGTAAGCCGAAACGGTCATATTGTAAGGCTCCAACACCTCGCGCTTTAACTTGTCGGCCACCTCGTTATCGGTCAGCGTTGAAGCCCAGGTCGGTTGCGGCACGATGATGGCACGAAGCATGTCGCCATCCTGCACGACTGCTGCTTCCTTGACGAAGGTCTCGTACTTCTCGAGCTTGTATTCTATCTCGCTGGGCTGCACATTCTTGCCGTTGCTGAGAACGATAATCTCTTTCGTGCGACCAGTAATCGTAACGCGTCCGATGGAATCAAATTGCGCAAGGTCGCCCGTGTGCAACCAGCCGTCGCTATCAATAACTTGTGCCGTCTCCTCGGAACGGTTGTAGTAGCCCTTCATCAGGTTCGGTCCTTTTACACAAAGCTCGCCATCCACCAGCTTGCACTCCACGCCTGGCAAGGGCAGTCCAGAGCAGCCTGGGATGTAATCGCCGGGGCGAGTAAAGGCAATGATTGGAGCTGTTTCCGTCATGCCATAGCCCTCGAGGACATCGAGGCCAAGCGTACGCAAGCCTTCACCTATCTCTTTGTCCAAAGCAGCACCGCCGCTGACGCAGTAATCGATGCGTCCACCCATCTTCTTCCTAACGGAACCGAACACCAGACGGCTGAGCGTCCTGCTCTTGCAAACGCTGCAAAGAGCGAAGAGCATACGGGCGACGGGCGACTCGTCAATCTTCTTCTTGATGCCCACATAGAGCGTCTGCCAAAGTCGAGGCACACCTATCATGATGCCTACTTGCCCTCGCTGAAGCGTATCCATAATGTCTGGTCCAGAGAGAGAAGGACTGATGGCAACGCCACCTCCCATGTATAGAGGAGCGATGAGGGAGCCCATGAGCGGCAGGATGTGATGAAGAGGCAACAAGATTAGTGTACGACGCTTCTCCGTAAAGATAGGCACGTCGTACGACACGCTGTGCACATTGGCTTTCAGAGCCGCGTAGCTAAGCATCACGCCCTTCGGAGAACCGGTGGTGCCGGAAGTGTATATGATGACTGCTGTATCGTCGTTGTCTGGTTCGGAAAGTGCTGCCCAAGGAAGGATGGAACATGCTGGTTCGTCCTGAAGCGACAAGCCTTCGTAATCGTCAATAATGAAAACCTTAGGCTTCTCTTCGCCATTAAAGGCGGCGAGGCTTTCTCCCAGAACTGGCTCCTTCTCCTTCGACACCCAAACAGCATCGGGCTTGCAGTCGTTCAGGATGTAGGCCACGTCACTTGCAGTGCTCGAAGCATCCACAGGCACCGCGATGCCTTCGTTCAGCCAAATGGAAAAGAAAGCATACGCCCAGCCCTCGCGATTTTCGCTAAAGATGACAGTCTTGGTCTGTTTACCTTTCGGTGTCTTTCGCGCAAACTGCGCCACGCGCTTAAGCAGTTCGCTGTAAGTCACATTGTGTTCGCCTGCGATAATGGCAACTTTATTCAGATCAATCATAGAACACCTTATTATATTAATCTGCTGCAAAGGTACGAAAATTTATCTAAATGCTAATCCTTAATCCAAATTTATTTCGTACCTTTGCAGAAAAAGAAGGATATGGAAACCTATCAAAGCAGAGAACGACGGCTCAGCAACACCATAAAACCTGCTGAAATGGGGCTCGAGGAGTGGCAAGTTGCCTTAAGAAGGCAACAGGCACAGCGCGAACGCTTTATCATCAGCGAACTCGGAGCGCCATTCAGCCCGGGAGAATATCAGGTTCGCAACCCGAAGTCGCGCAGCCAGTACAAGGTCATCTATCGAGGTGCCTACAGTCCTTGGAACTACTGCTCTTGCCCTGACTTCCGCACATCTGGCCTCGGCACTTGCAAGCACGTGGAAGGCGTGAAACTTTGGCTGCAGGCAGAAGGGAGGGAGGTGCACAACGAGGAGCCCGACTATACATCTATATATATGGATTATCGCGGAGAGCGTTGCATTCGCATTCGCTTCGGAGAGGCACATCGCAAGGAGCTTGCCGCGATTGCAAAGGACTACTTCGACCAGGCAAATGTGCTTCGTCCTGAAGCCTACGCGAACTTCGACTCCTTCCTCGAGAAGGCACGAGGCATCGACCCGTCTTTCCGTTGCTATCCCGACGCGTTGGAGGAGGTCATCAGCCAGCGTGAACGACTCCAGAGAACTGCTCTTGCCAAGGAAACTTACACGGACGAAACGCTGGACAACCTGCTCACAGCCAAGCTCTATCCCTACCAGAAGGAGGGCGTTCGCTTTGCTTTCAAGGCCGGAAAGGCCATCATTGCCGACGAGATGGGACTGGGCAAGACGGTGCAAGCCATTTGTCTGGCCGAGATTTACCTCCGCGAGAAGATGGCAGAGAGCGTGCTTATCGTCTGCCCCAACTCGCTTAAGTACCAATGGAAGAGCGAGATAGAGAGGTGGACAGGACGGAATGAAGTACTGATAGTCGAGGGTTATGCATCCCGACGGCTCGAGCTTTACAAGGCCACGACGCCTTATAAGATTGTCTCCTACCAGTCCCTCGCCAACGACATCAAAGCGCTGGGCAGGCTCTCAACGGACTTACTCGTCATGGACGAAGTGCAGCGCCTCAAGAACTGGAACACGCAATTGGCTTGGGCGGTACGGCGTATCGACGCGCACTACAATGTCCTGCTCTCGGGCACACCACTCGAGAACAACCTCGACGAACTGGTCTCCATCGTACAACTTGCTGACCCGTATTGCCTCTCGCCACTCTATCGGTTCCGCTTCGACCACATCATCACAGACCCCGAAACAGGCAAAGCCGTAGGTTATAAGAACCTTAATGACATCCGAGACAAGTTGAAAGATACGCTCATTCGCCGCACGAAACAGAGCGTTCAACTGCAATTGCCGAAGCGAACTGACCAGTTCCTGCTCATCCCCATGACGCCGGAACAGAGCAGCCGCCACGAAGAGTTGCGCTTAGCCGTTGCTCGTCTGGTCAGCAAATGGACGAGAACACACAACCTGAGCGAGGAAGAGCGACGCCGACTCCTGCTTATGCTCGGCCAGATGCGCATGCTTGCCGACAGCACTTTCATCCTCGACCAGGACCAAGAGAGCAGGCACGACGTGAAAGTCGGCGAGGTGATGAACATCTTGGAAGACGCCTTGAGTGGCGGAACGGCAAAGGTGGTCATCTTCAGCGAATGGGAGCGCATGGCTCGGCTCGTGGCTTCGGAACTCGATGCCCGCAGCATTCCCTACGAGTTCCTACATGGAGGCGTGCCGGCCAAGAAGCGCGAGGAGCTCATCCAACGCTTCACAGACGATCCCGACCACCGCATCTTCCTCTCTACCGACGCAGGTTCTACGGGGCTCAACCTACAGGTTGCCAGCATCCTCATCAACCTCGACCTGCCTTGGAACCCAGCCATCCTGGAGCAACGCATTGGTCGCATCTACCGCATCGGGCAGGAGACACCCATCCAGGTGCTGAGCCTTGTCTCGAAAGACTCCATCGAGGAGAGCATGATAGACCGTCTGCGCTTCAAGCACTCGATGTTCGAAGGAGCCCTCGATGGCGGCGACGACACCATATTCCTCAGCGAAGACCGGTTCAAAGGGTTTATGGAAAGCCTTGCCCCAGCACTTTCAAAAGGAGAGATAGAAGAGGAGCAAGGGGCAAGGAGCAAGGAGCAAGAGAACACCTTTGGCACCCAAAATCAATCCTCTTGCCCCCTGCCCCCTGCTCCTAGCCCCGAAATCAAAGACCTTCTCACTTCCCTTCGCGACATTCTTCAGTCGCCGGAGAAGGCCAAGCAACTCGCCGAAGCAATCACACAGATACTGAACGAAACATGAATCACCTATGAATACTGAACAACATAGCAGCAAGTTCTCCCTTTTGGGGGAGGTAGAGGGGGGCCGCATTCTTGTAACTGGAGCCTCGGGCTTCATTGGAAGTTTTATCGTTGAAGAAGGTTTGAAGCAAGGCTTTGAAGTCTGGGCAGGCGTTCGAGGCACGTCGAGTCGCCGTTACCTGCAGGACGAACGCATCCGCTTCGCTCAGCTCGACATGCAAAACCCCACGAAGTTGCGCGACCAGTTCCTCGCCTACAAGGCCGAGATGGGCGGCAAGGGCTGGGACTTTGTCGTGCATGCTGCGGGTGCCACAAAGTGTTTGCATCGCGAGGACTTCTTCCGAACCAATACCGAGGGCACAAAGAACCTCATCGACGCGCTGCGTTCGGCAGAGATGGTTCCCCAGCGATTCGTGTTCCTGAGCAGCTTGAGCATCTTCGGAGCCATACGCGAAGAGCCCGTTCGCAAGCCGTCTGCGGACAATCCGTGGGTCTATGCCCCCATCCTTTTGACTGATGAGCCCAAGCCCAACACCGCTTATGGCGAGAGCAAACTGGCTGCCGAACATTACCTCACGGCACAACAGGATTTCCCCTACACCATCCTGCGTCCGACGGGAGTTTATGGCCCTCGCGAGCGCGACTACTTCCTTATGGCTCAGAGCATTAAGCAGCATATCGACATAGCAGCAGGCCTGACGCCTCAGGAGATTACCTTCGTCTATGTTCAGGACGTGGTGCAGGCTGTTTTCAAGAGCATGGAAGCCCCAAAAGCGGAAGGTAAAGCCTACTTCCTCAGCGACGGAAAAGTCTATAACAGCCGTAGTTACAGCGACCTCGTACAGCGTTATCTCGGAGATCCTTGGGTGCTGCACTTGAAGCTGCCCCTCTGCCTGTTGCGAGCCATTTGCTGGGTGAGCGGCAAGATAAGCAGGCTGACCGGCAAGATGAACGCCTTGAACGACGACAAGTACAACATCCTCTCCCAGCGAAACTGGCAGTGTGAGATAGAGCCGGCCATCGCCGACTTTGGCTACGAACCGCAGTGGAGCCTCGGACAGGGCGTGGAGGCCAGCATCGAGTGGTACAAGAAAGAAGGCTGGCTGTAAGGGTCAAAAAGCGAAAGACCTAAAGTTAATAATGTAAGCCGATTGCCCATTGCGCTTACTTTTTGCTACTTCGGTTTTGAATGCAAAACTGAGTAGTTTTGACAAAATCGTGCCGCAAAAACTGACTCGAAAGGGAGGGTTTTCCGACTTCACTAGTGAAGTTGACAAACTCGACACGTGAAGTTTTCAAACTCGACACGTCGATTTTGGTGTTTCGACGTGTCGAGTCACCCCCCAAAACAGGCCAAAATTGCCACTTTTACACCCCAAATCGGGTGTTTTGACTGCCTTTTCCTGTATAGGCATTCTGCATGTCGCACATCCTCAGCAAGTTATGATTTTAACATTTACTCTCGTTGTCCCGTACCTAGGTACAGGGCGAGCATTTTCGTCGCATTCTCAGGCGGTCAGGAAAATTCAGAATGTAAGCAAACTCGACCTGTCTCAAAGCATAATGTCAAATTCCGTTCGAAATGACACAAAACTTCTCGCCAAATCTCCCTACAATATTTTTTCAAAAAAAGTACATGAAACATGAGGCTCATTTCGCAGAAATGTCGTATCTTTGCACACGCAAATTTTAACAAGAATGGAAACAAGAAAAATAAACAGAGCATTAGTGTCTGTCTTTCACAAAGATGGACTTGAGGAAATCCTGCGCACCCTGCATGCAGAAGGCGTTGAGCTGCTTTCAACTGGCGGCACGCAGTCATTCATCGAAAGCCTAGGCATCCCTTGCAAGAAGGTTGAGGACGTAACGACCTATCCCAGCATTCTGGGCGGCAGAGTCAAGACCTTGCACCCCAAAGTGTTTGGCGGCATCTTGGGTCGTCGCGAGAATGAAGGCGACCAGGAGCAGATGAAGCAGTACGACATTCCAGCCATCGACCTCGTCATCGTTGACCTATATCCCTTCGAGGCAACCGTCGCATCGGGTGCCAGCCAGGCCGACATCATCGAGAAGATCGACATAGGTGGCATCAGTCTCATCAGGGCAGCAGCCAAGAACTTCCGCGACGTCATCATCGTTCCCTCGAAGGCCGAGTACAAGCCCTTGCTCGACTTGCTCAAGAAGCAAGGCGCCCAGAGCGAACTCGAAGACCGTAAGTGGTTCGCCACACAGGCCTTTGGCGTCAGCAGCCACTACGACACCGCCATCCACAATTGGTTTAGCCTCTCCCCTTCCCTCCCCTAAAGGGAAGGGAGCAAAGCCCGCCCAATAAATTGTAAATTGTAAATCGTCAAATCGTAAATAACATAGATGAACTGGTTTTCACTCAACAAAGAAATAGCAATGGACCTTGGTACGGCCAACACCATCATTATCTGTGATGGCAAGATTGTGGTCGATGAGCCAAGCGTCGTGGCCCTCGACCGCAGAACGGAGCGCATGATTGCCGTCGGAGACAAGGCCAAGATGATGTATGAAAAGACAAATCCCGAGATTCGCACCATTCGTCCGCTTCGCGATGGCGTGATTGCCGACTTCAACGCCTGCGAGCAAATGATGCGCGGCCTCATCAAGATGGTTCACTCGGGCAACCGCCTCTTCTCTCCCTCCCTGAAGATGGTCATCGGAGTGCCAAGCGGAAGTACCGAAGTGGAACTTCGTGCCGTCCGCGACAGCGCAGAGCATGCTGGTGGCCGCGAGGTCTATCTCATCTTCGAACCCATGGCCGCAGCCATCGGCATCGGTCTTGATGTGCTCGCTCCGGAAGGCAACATGATTGTCGATATAGGCGGTGGCAGCACGGAAATTGCAGTCATCTCGCTCGGTGGAATCGTTGCCGACAAGAGCCTTCGCGTGGCTGGTGACGAACTGACCGCAGACATTCAGGAATACATGAGCCGTCAGCACAACGTCAAAGTCAGCGAACGTATGGCAGAACGCATCAAGATACACGTCGGCGCAGCTATGACCGACCTCGGAGAAGACGCTCCGGAAGACTACGTCGTTCACGGCCCGAACCGCATCACAGCACTTCCCATGGAGGTTCCTGTCTGCTATCAGGAGATTGCTCACTGCCTCGAGAAGACCATCGCAAAGATTGAGACAGCCGTGCTCAGCGCCCTCGAAGAGACACCACCAGAGCTCTATGCCGACATCGTGAAGAACGGCATCTGGCTGACAGGCGGCGGTGCTCTGCTCAGAGGACTTGCCAAGCGTCTCACAGACAAGATCAACATCGAGTTCCACGTTGCCGAAGATCCCTTGCACAGCGTGGCTAAGGGCACCGGCGTGGCACTGAAGAACATCAACAACTTCGCCTTCCTGATGTAATCCGTGCACGATTTTTTCGAGCGCATAACAGCCTATATCCACTGGGGTCTCTTCCTGCTTCTGGAAGCACTCAGTGGATTCCTGCTTTTCCAGTACAACCATTATCAGGGCAGCGTCTGGTTCACTCAAGCCAATACTGCAGCCGCAATGGTTCACGAATGGGAAGCAAAGGCTCTCTCATACCTGCGAATGCCTGCAGAGAATGCGGCTCTTATGCGTCGGAACATTGCCTTGCAGCAACAACTCGATGTCATGCGTCATGAACTTGCACTCGCCAAGATTGACACCTCGCATACCCAAAAGATGCAGGCAGAAGTGCTTGAAAGCATGACGCTCATTCCCGCTCAAGTCATCGACAACAGCGTCCGGAAGCGAGACAACATGCTTGTTATCAATCGAGGAAGCGACGATGGCGTTGCTCCGGAGATGGGCGTCGTGAGCGGAACCGGCGTGGTCGGCATCGTCAGTGCAGTCACGCCTCATCACGCCCTTGTTATGTCCATCCTCAACAGCCATAGCAGTATCAGCTGTCGGTTGCGAGGAACGGAATACTTCGGCTATCTGAAATGGAAAGGCGGCAAGCCTCTGAGGGCATCCATGGACGATGTGCCTCGCCACGCACACATCAAGAAAGGCGATGTCGTCGAGACGAGTGGCTTCTCGTCAGTCTTTCCGGCTGGCATCTTCCTTGGCAAAGTTGCAGAGATTAATAACAGTAGTGACGGCCTTGCATTCGAGCTGGAAATCCTCCTCAGCACTGACCTTGCCAACATCAGGCACGTCAACGTTATCGACAACCACAATAAAGCAGAACTTGATTCCCTCCTAACGCAATGATTACGAAAACATTAAAGCGATTGGCTTGGGCACTGCTATTGTTGGCGATACAGGTGCTCATACTCGACCAGGTACATCCTTGGGGCTATGGAGCGCCATTGATTTGCTCGCTCATCGTCATCACATTGCCTCTGGGAACCTCTCGTTCGGAAGCATTGCTTTGGGGCTTTGGAGTAGGTCTCGTAGCAGACATCTTCGCAGGAACAGCAGGCATCAGCAGTGCAGCCCTGACATTCATTGCACTTATCCAGCCTCCTTTACTTGAATTAATGGCCCCTCGCGACTCGGAAGAAGAACTTCATCCATCTTTCTCCGAAATGGGACGATGGAACTACCTGCAATTCATTGCATTGCTGCTCATTCTTCATCACCTCGTTTACTTCGCCCTCGAAGGTTTTTCCTACTTCCACATCGAAGACATCGCCATCAGTATGGGAGTAAGTTTTGTCGCTTCCCTGTTGCTTATCATATTGGTTGAAAACGTCCGTAACCCGAAAAAGTAAGTGGCGCTATGGACGGAAACTATGAGCTTGAGAAGCGTAAATACGTGATTGGTGGCGCAGCAGCGGTCATCATCATTGTCTATCTGATTCGTCTCTTCACCCTGCAACTGCTCAGCGAAGACTTCAAGATAAGTGCCGACTCCAATGCCTTCCTCAAGCGCATCCAGTATCCTGCTCGAGGTTCTATTTCCGACCGAAATGGCAAGCTGCTTGTCTATAACCAACCCGCCTATGATGTAATGGTCATCATGAATGAGCAGGTGGGCGTTGATACACTGGACCTTTGTGAAAGCCTCGACATAACTCGCGACTGGTACGAGCGAAGAATGGAAGAGATAAAAGACCGCAAGCGCAATCCAGGCTACAGTTCCTATACACAGCAAGTCTTTATGAGCCAGCTCTCGACTGAGGAGTTCAGCCGCTTTCAAGAGAAACTCTTCCGCTTTCCTGGCTTTTACATTCAGAAGAGAAGCATTCGCCAATACAACTATCCCTATGCGGCTCACCTGCTTGGAGACGTTGGCGAAGTCGGTCCTGAAGATATAGAAGCCGACCATTACTACCGAAGTGGCGACTACATCGGCAAGCTTGGCGTTGAACGTTCCTATGAAACCGTCTTGCGAGGCGAGAAAGGAATGGAGATTCTGCTGAGAGACGCTCGCGGACGCATCAAGGGACGCTTCCAGAATGGCAAGTTCGACGAGGCTCCTGTTCCTGGTCGCAACCTCACGATGAGCATAGACCTTGAACTGCAAGCCTTGGGAGAACGCCTTATGACGGGCAAGCTGGGAAGCATCGTCGCCATAGAACCTAGCACGGGAGAAGTGCTCTGCATGGTTTCAAGCCCTACCTACGACCCACGAATCATGATTGGACGTCAGCGAGGAAAGGGGCAGAAACTCCTTGCCCAAGACCCTCGCAAGCCCCTTCTCAACCGCGCTATCATGGGACAATACCCGCCTGGCTCAACCTTCAAGACGAGCCAAGCGCTTACGTTTCTACAGGAAGGTGTCATCACGCCACAAACGGCCTACCCCTGCAGCCACGGATTCCATTTCAGGGGTCTCAAGGTAGGATGCCACGGACACGGTTCTCCCCTACCGCTCGTTCCTGCCATCGCCACCTCATGTAACGGTTATTTCTGCTGGGGACTTTATTACATGTTCAGCAACAGAAAGAAGTACAAGACTGTTCAAGACGCGATGACGACCTGGAAGGACTACATGGTCAGCATGGGGTTTGGCTATAAACTCGGCATTGACCTGCCTGGAGAGAAACGCGGAATGATACCCAACGCGCCCTATTACGACAAGGCCTATCGCAATGATTGGAGCGGTCTAACCGTCATCAGCATCAGCATCGGGCAAGGAGAGGTTAACCTGACGCCTTTGCAGATTGCCAATCTTGGAGCAACCATAGCAAACAGAGGCTATTACATCATTCCGCATGTCATCAAGGAAGTGCAAGGAATGCCGCTCGACACGCTTTACACGAAGAAACACTACACGAAGGTTGACCGCAAATATTACGAGACGGTGGTTGCCGGCATGCGTCAAGCAGTGCTGGGAGGAACCTGTCGCGTTGCCAACACATCCTTCTATGAGGTCTGCGGAAAAACAGGAACAGCTCAGAACCCTCACGGTCAAGACCACAGCGTCTTCATGGGCTTTGCCCCTCGTGAGAACCCGAAGATTGCCATTTGCGTGTATGTTGAGAACGGAACTTGGGGAGCAACTTATGGCGTTCCCATCGGTGCCTTGATGATGGAGCAATACATCAACGGGAAACTTTGCGAAGCGAGTCAGGCTCGTGCCACAAGTTTCGAGAACAAGCACCTGTTCACGCCTCGCGAATATTCACTGAATTCATTATCCGAGAAGAATGAAGAACGGCAAGATTAACAAGAAAGCTCCGTCGCTTTGGAAGTCCATCGACTGGCTCACCATCTTTATCTACATGGTGCTTCTGGCACTGGGTTGGATGAGTGTCTGCGGCGCTTGCTATGACTTCGACCAGACTGCCGGCATCCTCGACTTCTCGACCCGCAGCGGCATGCAGATTGTCTGGATTGGGACTTCCTTGCTTCTTGCCTTCCTTATCCTCATGACGGACGACCGAATCTTCGAGTCACTTTCCTATATTATATATATAGGTTTCCTCGCTTTGCTCTTCGTTACGCCCTTTATGGCTCACGATATCAAGGGTTCCCTCTCGTGGATTAAGGTTGGAAGCTTCAGCATCCAGCCTGCCGAGTTTGCTAAGTTCGGTGTGGCTCTCTGCTTGGCAAAGGTAATGAGCACGTATGGCTTTGACGTCCGAAACTGGCGAGACTTCATCATCTGCATCGCCCTGATAGTCGTTCCGATGGGCCTCATCGTCATGCAGAAAGAGACGGGAAGCGCCCTGGTATATAGTGCCCTCTTCCTGATGCTCTACCGCGAAGGAATGCCTGGCTGCCTGCTCTTCACCGCCATCTCGGCAGTAGTCTATTTCGTCGTTGGCGTTCGTTATGCAGAAGCGCCTTTATGGGGGATGGAACAGATGAGTCTGGGACATGCTCTCGTCATGTTGCTCATTCAAATCTTTACTGTTGGCCTCGTCAAGGTTTATGGTGGAGAGAAGAAAAACAACTGGAGCCGTATCTTGTTCTTCTCGCTTCTGATTGACGTTGCCGCAGTCCTTATTGCTCGCTATGTCTATCCATGTAATGCGGTCTGGGCAATGGTCTTTGTCTGTGGAGCAATTGCCATCTACCTGCTCTACCTTTCTCTTCGCGACAGAGCCCTTCCCTACCTTCTCATCGCGCTCTTCACTTTGGGCAGCATGGGGTTCTTCTATTCAGCCGATTTCGTGCTGAACAAGGTTATGGAACCACACCAGCAGACGCGAATCCGCGTGTTGCTCGGCTTGGAAGACGACCCGAGAGGAGCTGGATATAATGTTATCCAAGCCAAGATTGCAATCGGTTCTGGCGGGCTGGAAGGCAAAGGTTTCCTCAACGGAACACAGACAAAGCTCAAATATGTGCCTGAACAGGATACAGATTTCATCTTCTGCACAGTTGGTGAGGAAGAAGGTTTCATTGGTTGTGCCGTAGTGCTCCTGCTCTTCCTTTCGCTCATCTTGCGGCTCCTGCATCTTGCCGAGAGGCAACCATATACGTTCGGACGAGTCTATGGATATTGCGTCTTGAGCATCTTCCTATTCCACGTCTTCATCAACGTCGGAATGGTATTGGGCTTGACCCCCGTCATAGGCATTCCCCTGCCCTTCTTCAGTTATGGTGGCAGCTCGCTTTGGGGCTTCACCATCCTGCTCTTCGTCTTCCTCAGAATAGATGCCGGGAGAAACCGCTTGCAGCGCTGATTGCAAAGTCGCCCTGAGTAGTTCCCAAACTTAACACGTTAAGTTGGTCAACTCGACACGTTAAAATAGTCAACTCGACACGTTAAGTTTGCCATTTAACCACGTTAAGTTTTACTGCTTAACCTTTCGGGCACTCTGTTTTTCTATCATTCTCCCTTCTATAAATCAAAAAAAAGAGAGTCTTCCTTTGTGTTTAATGTAAAAAAATGTATATTTGTGCTCGTATACTAACAACATAACAATTATAAGCCTTAAAGCCTAATATGAAAAAATACCTTTTGTATGCACTTGCAGCTATTTGTTTGATTACAACAAGTTGCACGGAAGAAATCGACACCTCGGCTCGTTACGTCTTCAGGGAAGAGACCATCTCGAGCTACCTGGAAAAGCACAAACAATATAGCGAATACTATCGTCTGCTGGGAGAAGTATTTGTCAGCAAGATAAGCGACACAAATGTCAAGCAGTTGCTTTCCGCACGTGGGCATTACACCATCTTCGCCCCCACGAACGATGCTATTCAGGAGTATCTGGATTCGCTCGTAACCATAGGACTCATTCCAGAAGCCAACTGGGATGCCTTCGAAAGCGACCATGTACGCGACTCCATCTATCATGTCATCGTCTTCAACAGCATCATCGACAGCGGCAATGACTATGATGAGTACGAGATCAACAGCCTGCCGCCAGCAACCGCAACGTCCAAAAGCGTTGAGATTCCCCTGCCCAACATGAATGACAGGAAGCTCATCGTGCAATACACAGACCTCCCCGACAGCATCCTCATCAACGACTGCGTAATCGATAAGATCAATCGCGACATCCTTTGCATCAATGGCGTCATTCATGCTATGCACAACGTTGTGTCGCCCAGCAACAACACATTGGACTTCTTACTGAAGAAATACATTGAGGACGAGAACTCCGGCTTTGTCGTTTCATCAAAGATTATCCAAGCCTGCGGTTTGTTCAAAACACTCTCAGCCAATCGCGACGAAACCTACGAGGACCTCTTCCAGAAGGGAGGAGTAATTCCAACCACCAGCGAGAGCGTCGGCGACGGAGGAAGAGAAGTGTTCCACACGCCAGCACATCGCTACTTCGGCTTCACCTTATTCGCTGAGACAGACGAGTTCTGGGCTCAAGCCATCGGGAAAGACATCAAGGACATTACGATGGAAGACGTGATGAACTATCTAGACAATCATGGCGTATATCCAGAAGCAACTCGCGACAACGATTATGAAGCGGAAGACAATCTACTTTATCAGTTTGCCACATACCATCTTTTGCCAGAACGTCTCCCCGCCAATAAACTCATTTATCACTACAACGAGAAGGGCTACGACACCAGCAAAAAGACGCCCAGCGTTGCCGTCATGGAGTTCTATACCACAATGGGCAAGAGGCGACTCATGAAAATCTTCGAAAGCCGCGAGAGCAATGGCGTATATCTCAATCGCTTCCCAAACCTCGACAATGAGCGTCGAGGCACATATCACGAGCTGTCGTGCGACCCCGACAAAGAAGGCATTGCTCTGGGAGAACCGAATATGGGCGGAGAAAACAACATCCGAAACGGCATCATCTATCCCATCAACAAGTTGCTCTGGTACAGCGATGAGACGAGAGCAAACCTACAAAAGCAGCGCATCCGCTGGAGTGTGCCAAGCATGTGGCCTGAGTTCATGAACAACGACATACGATGCTCTGAAATCACCGACGAGAAGCACAAAAACGTCTACATCCCCACCGACCAGGAATATAAATACCTTGAAGACGTGGACATCTCCAATGAGACAGAATTCTATTATTGGACAGGACGTGGCAACGGCTGGCAAAACATGCAGGGCGACGAGATGAGCATTCGCGGCCTGACAGACTGCACGATGCGTCTGCCGCCTGTACCACGTCGCGGCACCTACGAATTGCGTTTCGCCATCCAGAGTGGCGGCAACAGACGAGGCATGGTGCAATTCTATTGGGGCAACAATAAAAATAAACTTTCGGCGAAAGGCATCCCAATGGATTTGCGACAAGGAGCCGACAACAAACTGCACACAAGCAACGGCGACGTGCCAAGCGACATAGGCTATGCTGCTGATACGGAAGATGACGATTTCAATGCCGACGTCGACAAACGTCTGCGCAACAACGGCTTCATGAAAGGCTGTAACCAGTACTGCGCAGGTGGCCCTGGCACAAGCGCCATGATGCGAGCTTCCAATATATGCATCCGTCGCATTATCATCCGCGAAACGATGGACCCGGACGAAACGTACTACATCAGGTTCAAAACCGTAATGGACGACAAGACACGCTTCTTCTACATGGATTACATGGAATATTGTGCCAAGGACGTTTACGACAATCCTGAGAAGCCGGAAGACATCTGGTAGCAACAATCCCGATACCCCTTGCCACAAAGAATATTCGGGCAAGGAATGCTAGGTATTCAGGCAAAGGACACAGATACTTCTACGAAAGCATAGAAAAGAAAAGGCGTACCACTAATGGCACGCCTTTTCCATATCTCTAATAATGAATTATTTGTGACTAAAGAACTTGCTCCACTTGTTCTTCTTCTCCTTGTTGCCATAGCCATAGCCATAACCGTAGCCATAGCCATACTTTTTACTCTTGGCGCGACTATCGTTGATAACAATGCAGAGATGATTGAATATCTTTTCCTGATGCAAGCGCTCCAACTCGGGCAAATAACGACGGTCAACTTTCGTCTCACGCAAGACATAAATGGTGAGGTCGGCAACACGATTGACGATGCCAGCATCGGCAACAACCTGAGCAGGAACATTATCTATAATCACATAATCGTAAATCTTCTTGAGTTCTTCGATACACTGTTCCAAGCGGTCGCTCATCAGCAATTCAGCAGGGTTAGGAGCCATGATGCCGGCAGGCAGAATGTCAAGATTGCACTCCTTGCTCTTAGTGACAATAAGGCTCTTCACATCGTCGACATTACCAGAAAGGTATGAAGTAAGACCGAAATTGCCAGCGATGGCGTCAACACGGCTTCTGGTACGCTTACGGATATCTGCATCGATGAGCACAACTTTCTTGCCTGTCAAGCCAAGAGTGGCAGCAAAATTACCACTGATGAACGTTTTGCCTTCACCTGGCATCGTACTGGTAAGCATGATGACACGAGCATCCTTGTTCACGAAAGGCATATTGAAGCGTATCATTCGGAATGCTTCTGCAAGGGCATCGTCCTTGTCTCCATCGACTACTATCTCCGAATCTTTGATAGTGACCTGACTGTGAGGAACCTCACCAAGGATAGGAATCGTCGTGAACTTCTCTATGTCTTTACGTCCATGGACTGTGGTGTCGAAAAGTTTCTTCACTTGGAAGAAGAGGAACGGCACGATGATACCTATTATCAAAGCCAACAAAGTGATGACCTTTGTGCGAGGAGCAATAGGCGAGCGGCTGCCGAATGGTTGCTCTACGACGCGGATGTTTGCTTCCGTGATAGCAAGCTGAAGGGCAGTTTCCTCGCGCTTATTAAGCAGATAGGTATAAAGTGTCTCCTTGATTGTCTGCTGTCTTGCAATATCAATGACCTTCTTCTCCTGCTGAGGCACAGCAGAAAGATTGCCCATAAGACCGGCTTCTTCCTTTTTTGCCTTGTCCACCTGCAACCTGAGGCTTGCGCTATAGCCTTTGAGGGAAGCGAGGATGGCAGTTCGCATCTGCTTGAGGTTGGTGTCGAAGTCCACAATGGTAGGACTGTTCTCGGAAGTATTTTCTGCCAGACGATTGCGCTGCAACATCATCTGATTGTAGTTGCCTATCTGAGTGGTAATGCCTACATCGCTTATCCCTCCCATCGTTGGGATAAGATTGTTGTCAGACATATTCTGGCTGACATAGTCCACGAGATACTCGACCATAGAGTATTGCGTCTCGGCCTGAATAGTACGCTGGCGAGCGGTGTTGCTCTGATTAATGAAAGCATCGCTACTTGCTTTGATATCGACCAGACCATTGTTCTGCTTGAACTCGGCCATCTGTCCCTCGACATCACTCAACTCGGAATGGATAAGGCTTATCCTGTCCTCAATGAACTCAGAAGTGCTCTTAGCAATTTGATTCTTATCGTCAATGATGCTGCGCTTATAAGCCTCGAGCAGGCCACTAAGAATATCGTCAGCTCGTTGAATGTTCGTATCGGTACATGTGATGCGAACCAGGGTGCTCTCCTTGTCTATCTCTCCACTGCTTACCTTATTATATAGGATTATTGCAGCATCCTCCACGCTGATACGTCTTACGTTGACGGTCGTGCCGATGAATTCCTTAAGCTGTCCCTCAATAGGAGTTGCCACAAAGTTACCGAAAGGTGTCTTCACAACTTTGCCCCACTCCACCTTCGTCGTAAAGCCAGACTTCTTCATTGGAATGCCGAACTTAACATCAGAGATGGTGCCCCCACGGCTATTGTCAACGGTGAACTTGAAACTTGCCGGCACAGTGAAGTCAGTAATGAAGTCAACCGAGAAAGGACGATCATTGTAGAGCGAGATGTTACGCAAGCCAGAGCGGATGCTATACATAACATCAAGTTGCAGGTTCTTCGCAACTTCTTGAGCAAGTTGGAAGGAATGGAGGATGTAAACCTCATTCTTAACGCTGGCGCCAGCAAGCACACCATTCAGTTGCATCAATGCATCTGTGCTTATATTGGAACGTCTGCTACTGCTGCCTCCCTGACCGTTATCGTCCTTGACAAGCATCACTGCTTGACGCTGATAAATATTGGATTTGGTGGCAAGGTATAGCCTTGATGCTGCCAAACAGAGTATTGCTGAAATGAGGAACCAACCCCAATTGGCGACAAACGTATCCAGTATGTCACGCAATGTAAGCGTCTCCTCTGTGCTTGTATTCTTGTGTCTGCGACTACGGGCGGATGTATTGTTGCTGTTAACTTCCATAAATTGTTCTTACTTTTTGAGTGCAACGATAAGCGATACGATGCTGACAATCATGCCAACCACGGTACTACCGACGGACAGCCAGGTATAGCTTGTGCTACCCTTCACTCGTTGGCTCTTGTTGGGCTGTACATAGATAACATCATTCTGCTGCAAGTAATAAGCTGGAGAGCTGAAGACAGACTGGTTATCGAGCAGGTTTACCTCGTAAGCCTTTCGCTGGCCATTCTCTTCACGAATGACGAGGACATTGTTGCGATAGGCACTGTTGTTCAGGTCACCAGCTTTGCCGAGTGCCTCCAGTATGGTCAGGCGTTCTCCTTGATAGGTTTGTGTACCAGGGTTCTTCACGTCACCCATCACGGTTACCTTGAAGCTCATTATCTTCGTGTTGACTACGGCATCGTACACATAGCCCTCGTTTTTCATGCGTTCTTGTATCATCGACGAAACCTCGCCCGTAGTCATACCACCAACATGAATTGTGCCGAAGATGGGGAACTCGATATTTCCATCCTTATCGACCCTGAAGTAAGACACACCAGAAGATACGTTGACAGTGTTGGTACCAGCCTGTGAGTTGTTGCCACCACCAATGAGGGTATTGTTGTTGAAACGTTGAAGCAGTTCCACATCCTTACTTGCAACGGAGATGGCAAGTTGGTCGTCTGGCTGGACCTGCAACTCGAGGTAGTCCTTTATCTCCTGAGGCAAAGCATAGCTCTGAGTGGCTCCCTGTAAGTATATCATCTTCTTGTTCGATACACAAGACGTCATCATTCCAATGCACAAAGCACATGAGATAAGCGTTAATATCGTCTTTTTCATTTCTTAATTAGATAGTTTTGTGCGCAAAATTACTAAAAAAATATCACACAAACGCCTTTTAGACAAAAAAAACCTCGCAATCTGCCGTTTATAACACAGAAAAAGGTAACTTGCACCCGATTTGTGCGACCAAGCACACCTATAAGAGCCTATGAAGAAGCTATTTTTACTCTTATGGTTATGTCTGCCTATTGCCTGTCTCAGTATAATGGCACAAAAGATCATCAAAGGCAATGCTTCGTACTATGCCGACAAGTTTCATGGCCGACGGACTGCAAGCGGCGAACTTTACAACAAGGATAGCATGACATGTGCCCACCTGAAATATCCCTTTGGAACTGTTTTGAAGGTACGCAACCCACGCAATGACCGTACAGTTTATGTGCGAGTCACAGACAGAGGTCCCTATTCCAAAGGGCGCATCATCGACCTGAGCAAAGCCGCAGCTCGCGAGCTGGACATTATCAGGGCAGGTTTTGCTATGGTGGAGATTACACCGTTTCTGCCTAACGAAGTGCCTTATCGCATTCGGGAAGACAGTCCGCTGGAGATTCCTGAGCTTGATCTCATGTATGCTCCACCAATCATATTCCCCGAACCGATATGGGAGCACGACTCGACAAGTGTGTCGGACGAACTGAAAAAGATTACCTCTTCTTGGAATTTCCACGCTAGTTGATTATCATGCAAGCATGTTACTGACCGTCATCATACCCGTCTATAAGACAGAACAGACGCTGGACCGCTGTATAGAGAGCGTCCTGAGTCAAGATGTTCCTGGTGGGATGGAGGTCATTCTTGTGGATGACGGTTCGCCTGACAATTGTCCTGCGCTTTGCGATGCATGGGCTGAGCGCGACTCTCGCATTCGGGTCGTTCACCAGCAGAACAGAGGCTTAGGCGCTGCTCGCAATGCCGGTCTTGACATCGCTATGGGCGAATATGTCACCTTTGCGGATAGCGATGACTATCTGGCTGTCGACACGTTTCAGCACTTAATGCAACGACTGGAAGAGCAACCTGATGTTGACATCCTGGAGTATGAACTGAAGCAAACGAAGGAAGGAGAGAATGACCTGACTTTGACAGACAAGGTCTATCCCGATGCGCGCCAGTATTGGCTCCAGACACGGGCTTGGTGGCACAGCTATGCTTGCAATAAGATTTATCGCCGCAAGCTCTTCGATGTAGTCCGCTATGCTGATGACCGCTTCTGCGAGGACATGCTGATGCTTGTGCAACTGCTGGAGCAGCAGCCTGTCGTTGCGACCGCACATTGGGGGGCTTATGTGTATGTCTGGAATGACTCTGGGCTCACTGCAAACGCTACGGCGAAAAAGATTCGCGAGCTGCTCGAGACGCAAATCTATGCCAAGCAAGTGATGCGGATGTCTATATTCTCCCAGAACGGGCTGGACTTCTATCGCACTATGATGTATCGCCAGATAGACCTATACAAGGCTTCTGGCGAGGTGTTGCTCCAATGGCCGTTTGTTCGCCTGCTATGCTGGCTTCATCAGAAGATTAGAGGGTAGCTTCAAACCCTCTATAGGGGGATTGTAATTCCTCTATAGGGGAAATGCAACTCCCCTATAGGGGAAGAGCCATTCCTCTATAGGGGAGTTATAAACGCCTCGTAGGGGAGTGAACGGGTCACTCCTCCACGACATTTCTTAGTATTCGTTCCAGCTCTTGATGCTGAGGTCTTCTACAGACAACGTGCAGAAAGACTCGATGAATGCACTTGCGAGACGTGCATTCGTGAGAAGCGGAATGTTGTGGTCGATGGCAGCGCGACGAATCTTGTAGCCATTGGTGAGCTCCCTGCTGGTACGGTTCTTGGGGATGTTGACCACAAGGTCGAACTTGTGATCTGCTATCATCTTCATCACGTTCTCCATGCCTGGCTTGTCTTCGTCGGGCCAGCTTACAGCAATTGCCTTCGCACCGTTCTCGTTGAGGAACTTGGCTGTGCCTTCGCTTGCATAGATGGTGTAGCCGGCCTTCGTCAGCATACGTGCACCGTCGAGCATAGCGACTTTTTCCTTCGTGCCACCGCTGCTTATCATCACGCCCTTGTCTTTGCTGGGAATCTTATAGCCTGTAGCAATCATGCTGTTGAGCAATGCTTCCTCGAAGCTGTCGCCAAGGCAACCAACTTCACCCGTCGAACTCATATCGACACCGAGAATGGGATCGGCATTCTGCAGGCGGGCAAAGGAGAACTGACTGGCTTTGACGCCAATGTGGTCGATGTCGAAGGCACTCTTATCCGGCTTTGCATAGGGCGCGTCGAGCATGATGCGGGTCGCCGTCTCGATGAAGTTGCGCTTGAGCACCTTGCTGACAAATGGGAAGGAACGGCTTGCGCGGAGGTTGCACTCGATGACCTTCACGTCGCGACCCTTAGCAAGATACTGAATGTTGAACGGTCCGCTGATATTCAACTCCTTGGCTATGGCGCGGCTCATCTTCTTGATCTGTCGAGCAGTGGCAAAGCTGAGTTGCTGTGCAGGGAAGACCATCGTGGCATCGCCCGAGTGAACGCCGGCATATTCGACGTGCTCGGAGATGGCGTACTCTACGATTTCTCCGTTCTGGGCCACTGCGTCGAACTCGACCTCGTTGGTCTCCGTCATGAATTTACTTACGACGACTGGATATTCCTTGCTCACCTCGCTTGCCATCTGCAGGAAGCGCTCCAACTCTTCGTCCGTGTAGCAGACGTTCATGGCTGCACCCGAGAGGACATACGAGGGACGCACCAGTACGGGATAGCCCACTTCGTCGATGAACTGCTTCACGTCCTCCATGCTTGTCAGGGCACTCCATCTTGGCTGATCTATGCCGAGCTTATCCAACATGGCGCTGAACTTGCCGCGATTCTCGGCACGGTCGATGCTGACGGGCGATGTGCCGAGGATGGGCACGCTCTGTCGGTAGAGCTTCATCGCGAGGTTGTTCGGTATCTGTCCACCTGTTGAGACAATCACGCCGCGGGGCGACTCGAGGTCGATGACGTCGAGCACGCGCTCGAACGACAACTCGTCGAAGTAGAGGCGGTCGCACATATCGTAGTCCGTCGAGACAGTCTCGGGATTGTAATTAATCATAATGCTCTTGTAGCCGAGCTTGCGTGCTGTCTGTATCGCATTGACCGAGCACCAGTCGAACTCTACGCTCGAGCCGATACGATAGGCACCGCTGCCGAGCACGATGACTGACTTCTCATGCTTGTAGAAGTTGATGTCATGACCCTCCACAGCGTAGGTCATGTAGAGGTAGTTCGTGAGGTCCGGGTGCTCGCTGGCAACCGTAGGAATACGCTTCACTGCGGGCAGGATGCCGAGCTTCTTGCGGTAAGCACGAACGGCGAGGTTCTCCTTCTCCATATTGCCTGTATGAACATCAAGGACACACCTTGCAATCTGGAAGTCGCTGAAGCCCAAGATCTTTGCCTTACGCAAGACATCGGCCGGAACCTCCTCGATGGCATTGTACGACTGCAACTTGTGCTCGTAATCGACAATGTTCTTCATGCGCTCGATGAACCATTTGTCTATCTTCGTCAGCTCTTCGATGCGGTCCACTGTATAACCCTCTTCGAGTGCCTGTGCAAGGGCAAAGATGCGGAGGTCGGTCGGGTTGGCGAGTTCCTCATCGAGGTTCTCGAACTTCACATGGTCGTTGCAAACGAAGCCGTGCATGCCCTGGCCAATCATTCTCAGGCCCTTCTGCAGCATCTCCTCGAAGCTGCGGCCAATGCTCATAATTTCTCCGACGGACTTCATGCTGGAGCCAATCTTGCGACTCACGCCTGTGAACTTGGTGAGGTCCCAGCGCGGTATCTTGCAGATAAGGTAGTCGAGCGACGGAGCCACATAAGCGCTGTTCGTCGTACCCATCTCTCCGATCTGGTCGAGGGTATAGCCCAGGGCAATCTTCGCTGCAACGAATGCCAGGGGATAGCCGGTTGCCTTACTTGCCAAAGCTGAGGAACGAGACAGACGCGCATTGATTTCGATGATGCGATAGTCGTTTGTCTCTGCATTGAAAGCGAACTGGATGTTGCACTCACCCACGATGTTGAGGTGACGCACGCACTTGATGGTGATATCCTGAAGCATCTTCACCTGCTCATCCTTCAAGGAGCAAGTGGGAGCCACCACAATGCTCTCGCCTGTATGAATGCCGAGCGGGTCGAAGTTCTCCATAGATGCAACGGTGAAGCAATGGTCGTTAGCATCGCGGATGCACTCGAACTCAATCTCCTTCCAGCCTTTGAGGCTCTCCTCAACCAACACCTGAGGAGCGAATGTGAAGGCACTCTCAGCAATCTCCTTGAAAGTCTTCTCGTCAGGACAAACGCCGCTGCCAAGTCCGCCAAGCGCGTAAGCCGAGCGAATCATGATGGGATAGCCGATGCGACGGGCTGTCTCAACAGCTTCATCAAGAGTCTCGCAAGCATGACTCGTAGGCACTTTCAGGTCAACCTTACCCAGTTCCTTGACGAAGAGGTCGCGGTCCTCAGTGTTCATGATAGCTTCGACACTCGTGCCCAGAACCTTTACGCCGTACTTCTCGAGCACGCCATTCTGGTAGAGAGCCGTACCGACGTTCAGACCCGTCTGTCCGCCCCAAGCCAGCATGATGCCGTCCGGTTGCTCCTTCTTGATGATTTCCTCAATGAAATAAGGAGTGATGGGCAAGAAGTAAACCTTGTCCGCAATACCTTCACTAGTTTGGATTGTTGCAACATTGGGGTTTACGAGGACCGAGTAGATGCCCTCTTCGCGAAGAGCCTTCAGTGCCTGGCTGCCAGAATAGTCAAACTCGCCTGCCTGACCAATCTTCAGCGCACCGCTGCCTAATACGAGAACTTTCTTCAGTTTCATAATTCTATTACATTTATATATTTATTATCCTTGAACTCTTACTATATAAGAAAAAGCCACTTTCGCTAAAGGTGACAGCGAAAATGGCTTCTTTTATTAAACTGACAAACAAGGGAACCTGACGGCATTAACACCTCGTCCCGCGCCCCAGTTATGTAGCAGTTAATTAGCATCCTTTTTAAATTTTCGACTGCAAAGGTAAGGATATTTTCAAAAACGACAAAGCAGAGAGCATTTTTTTTTAGAGAAAAAGTAAAGAGACGCAGGAAATGCCCGAAAAACACAACACGCCTAGTTTGTAAATTAGACACGCCTACACTCCCCTCGCTGGGGCACGGGAAGACATTCAGTCTTCCCTCTACGGCCCCGCTCGCCCACTCACCCGTGGGAGAGCAGATAGCCATATATATGAAGAGAGCCTCTGGAGTTGACTCCAAAGGCTCTCTCGCTAAAAACGGCGGCTACCTACTCTCCCACGGGTGTGCAGTACCATCGGCGCGGGCGGGCTTAA
>JAEEGI010005218.1_pt1 | contig 30008 bp, 18 predicted proteins | sample 8958751 | NCBI WGS metagenome assembly JAEEGI01 (sample SAMN16246545, study PRJNA631951) | gut metagenome | biome: gut microbiome; feature: rumen; material: KS-attached | host: Bos | place: Iran: Karaj | collected 2018-10 | reverse complement strand
ATTTTGTTGGTTCAATTAATAATAAATTAGGTGATAAAGAAAGTAAAGAAGGTATTCATAGAATTTTTGAATTATTTATTGATGATCCTAATGCTGATACTATTACTTTAAGTTCACTTAAAAAAATCGCTCAGGAATTAGGAGAAAATATGAGTGCTGAAGAATTAAAAGATATGCTTGAAAGAGCTTCTGCTAATGGTACTGAGTTAACTTTTGATGAATTTTATGAAATTATGACTAAGAAATCTTTCCCATAAGTTATTTAATTTCTTTTTATTTAATTTTAAAAACTTTTTTTCTTATTTTTTTTTTGAAATTTTTGCATTCGTTACATTAATAATGAATTAAAATTCTATTTGGATTTTCTATTATTTTTTTTAATGTATTTTTAAAAAACATAAAAAAATTTAAAATATGTTTTAATATAATGAAAAATTATTATTTATGCCTTAGATTGATCAATTGATTTAAGAAACTTTTCTAAATTTTCATTTTGTTGTCTTAAGAAAGTAGATTCATTTTCTCTTTTCTTAGCTTCAATTTTATTTCTTTCTTCTATTTGTTTATCAAAAGCTTTTAACTTATTATCTAATTGTATTTTTTTATTAGTTAATTCGATTTTTTTTTTTTCAAGTTCTTCTAATTTTTTTTTTAATTCTTCCTTTCCACTTTCAGCTTGTAATTGTTTTCTAATTCCAAATAAAATAGCACTTTCATAAAGAGTTTGATAACTAGCAATAGTCATTTTGATTTCATCTCTGACCCTCAACAATAACAAACCTCTTTCAGGACATTCAATAGTAACTTGTCTGATAATTTCATCAAAGCATTGAGAATATAATTCTTCTCTAACAGGACAAATTCCTTTTTCTCTTGCTTGTCTTTCTTTTATTTTCTCATCTAAAGCTTTAAATAAATCTCTAGCTTTTTCTCTTGTTGCTGGCTCAGGAGAAACATATTGAATAAATTTTTTTCCATTCTCTTCCCATTCACGAGGAAGGAACATTGCGTTTAATGTCTCTGTAAATGAAGGATTACTCTCTATTGGAGGAAGTTGCTTTTTTTTTCCACCTCCAAATCCTCCTTCTGCTTCCTCTGTTAATTCTACTTTACCTTGATATTGTAAAAGACTTGGAGCGTCTGTGTAACTTTTAACTCCTATTGATGATGACATTTATATTTAGTATTATTTTATTTTTGGTGAAACTCCTTTATTATTTTTTATTTTTTATGAGATTTTTATTTGGGATTTTTTTAATTTTTTTTTTGTTTTATTTTTTTTTTGATATTTTAAATTATCTTTTAAATCTATTCAATGAAATACAAAGAAAAAACATATATAAAATTTAAAAAAGTTTTAATTAAACTTACTTAATAAAAAAATCATATAAAAAAATGTCTTTAAAACTGCGAGAATTCATAAAGAAAATTAGAGCATGTAAAACATTAGATGAAGAACGTTGCTTATGTAATAAAGAGAGTGCGCAAATTAGAAATTTAAAAAAAGTAAAAAAAAATAAAAAACTAACTAAACAAAATTTAGGACCAAGCGCAACATTATGCAGTTCGTTCCCTTTCCAAATGTATGGCAATGTCTTTAATGGGATATCAAACTCAATTTATTCATATGACCTGTTTAGGTTTATTAGCAAGTAACAACTTTACTCAAAAGCGTCTTGCATATTTAGGAATATGTATGTTATTAGATGAGAATTCAGAAGTTCTTCTTTTAACATCAAATATAATAAAAAAAGATCTTTCTAATAATAATCAATTTATTGTTGCTGCTGCATTAACAGCAATTGATGAAATTTCAACTCCTGATATGTGTAGAGATACTTGTCCTGAAGTTTTAAAATGTTTACAAAGTTCTAATCCTTATATTAAGAAAAAAGCTGCTTTGGCTCTTATTAAAATTATCAGATCTAGTCCTGAATTACTTGAAACAGTTGCTGGAAGTTTAAAATTAATATTCGAAGATAAAAATCATGGTGTTTTACTTTGTGGATTAGCTTTAGCTCAACAAATTTTAAAAAGTGAACCTAAATTTATTAAAAAATATCAAAAATATGTTCCTCATTTATTACGTTATTTAAAAAATATGATTTCTAATAGTTATACTCCTGAATATGATATTAATGGTGTTTGTGATCCTTTTTTGCAAGTAAGAATTTTAGAAACTTTAGCTGTTTTCGCTAAAAAATATTCTGATGAAAATGATGAGTTAACTAATTTATTAAGTTCTATTCCTTCTAATACTGATACTTCTAGAAAAAATACTGGTTTTTGTGTTTTATATGAATTAGTCAGAACTATTTTCTCTTTTGATAGCTCCCATGGTTTAAAAAATATTGGATCTACTATTTTAGGACAATTTCTTTCTAATAAAGATAATAATTATAAATATTTAGCTTTAAATACTTTAAGTGATATTGCTAAAATTGATATTTCTAGTGTTCAAAAACATAAAAATGTTATTTTGGAATTTTTAAATGATCCTGATGTTGCTATTAAAAGAAGAAGTTTAGATTTAGTTTTTCTTATTGTTAATTCTTCTAATATTAAACAAATTGTCACAGAAAGTTTAAACTTTTTAGGTAATGGAAGTAATGAGGAATTTATCAATGAAGTAACTACAAAATTATTTTATTCATTAGAAAAATATTCTACGTCATTAAAATATGAAATTGATACTTTATTAAAAATGCTTTGTTTAGCAGAAAATGCAGTTTCAGATGATATAATTTGGAAAATATCAAATTTAATTTTAAAAACAAAAGAACTTCAACAATATTCAATGTTTAAATTTTTCTTAGCAATGAAGAATAATTTGGAAGAAGGAGAAGAATCATTAATAAAAGTAGGAATAACAATATTAGGAGAATTATTTTCATTAATAATAAATGTAAGTGCAGTTGATGAAGAAGGAAATAATATAACAATAACAGAAGATAATATATTATCATTAATAGAACAAATAGATAATAATGGTCAAATAACAGAAACAACAAAAGAAATTTTAATGAATACTTGTTTTAAAATGCTAGGAAAAATATCAAAAGAAGGAGATGAAAGAATAAAAAATATATTAGGAAATGAATCAAAATCTTTTTATTGTGAAGTTCAAGAAAGAGCAAATGAATATATAACATTTACACAAATAGCAAATGAAAATATTCAGAATCAAATAACAAGAAATATTCCTGTTCCAAGACAAGAATTTGGAATAGAAAAAATGAATGAAATAGGAGAAGAACCAAGAATAGAAAGTAAGGAAATAATAGTAGATGAATTTGAAAATGATAAAGAGAAAAATGCTTTTAAAAATTTAGTAAATGGAGCATCAGTGAATAATCAAGAAGGAGAAATTCCATCAACAGCAAGAGAAATATCAAATAAAGAAATACCAATAATAAATACAGAACAAAAAGTAAATAATCCTTCTCAAGGAAAAACTACAAATTTATTAGATGATTTTAATTCAATTTTTGGTCCAAGTATAACAACAGATAATACTAATCAACAAGTAAATAACCCACCTACAACAAATAATAATGATATATTTAATTTAATGGGTAATTTAAATTTAGGAAACACACAACAACAACCACAACAACAAAATAATCCACAAAGTAATTTATTCCCTGATTTAGGTTCAATTTTAACTAACCCAAATCAAGTAAATAATAATACTAATAATAATAATAATATGATGGGAAATACAGGAATGAATATCTTTAATATGATGGATCCTTCTCAACAAACAAGTAATATTGGTAATATTATGCAACCTCAAAATGATGGTTCTATGAAGGAAATATATAAAAATAATGAAGTCACAATTTATTCAATGTTAAATCAAAATAATGATACTTATAATGGTGCTTTTTATATTAGTAATAATTCACCTAAATATTTAACTAATGTTAAATTAAATTTCTTTGTTAAAAAACATGTAACTTTTAAAGTTTTATCTACTTCTTCAAGTGAATTAGGACCTAATGTTTCTCTTGGAATTAAAAAGGAAATTACTATGCAAAATAATGATTTATCCAAACAAATTGTTATTAAAATGAGTATATCTTATAATGCTGATGGAAATGAAATTAAAGATGTTAAAATAATAAATATATAAAATTTAATATTAAAAAAGAAATAGTTAATTTATAATAATTTTTTTTAATGTTATGAATTCTTAAAAAGTCTTTTTTGTTTTATTGAAATTGTACTCAAAAAATAAATAACATTTAAATGAAACTTGAAAATAAATGAATTCTGAATATGATAAATAATATTTTTAATTTAAATGACAATGAAGAAGAAGAAATAACCAGAATTTAGAAACAATTAATTCAAGTAATAAAAAGTTAATGAAGAAATAAAATTTCTTCAAATATTTCATATTGAAAAAAAAATTAAAAATCCATTATTGCCAAAGAATTATAAGAAAATAATCTTCTTTTTGTTTAAAAGAAATTGAATACCTCAAAAAGTAAATGATTTTTTTCAAAAATTGGAAATAAAGAAACTTCAATGTTAGATTTTATTTTTGAAGAATTTATTTGTTTATTATCTTATAAATAAAATTCAAAATTTTAAATTTTGGGGAAATTGCACTATATAAAATAAAAAAATATTTAGAAAAAAAAAATAAAATTAAATTTAATTAATTTTTATTATTTATAAAAATTCTCTAATCAATAAATGTCATACTATACTTTCACATTCGGGGGAATTCTCATTTTTCTTCATTTATTATGCATTTAATAAATGATTTTTTAATAATCATCAAAATTTTTTATATAATATTTCAATTTAATTAGTCTTCTTAAACTTAAATTCTTTTTTCCTTCAAACTTAAAAAATTATATTTTATAATTCAAAAAGTCAATAATAAAAAAACTAAAGTTTCTCCAATATAATATAATTAATTTCCTATTTTATTTCCCTTTAAAAAAATAAAATCAAAAAAATAAATTTAAAAATAGAAAAAAGAAAAGTAGCAAATTTAAACAATCATAAAAAAATTAAGATTCAAAAGTAAATTCGATTTTTTAAAAATTCCTGTGAAAAAAAACCAAAAAATTACATTTCATTATAAATAAATAAATAAAAATATCAATTTTTTTTGATTCCAAAAACTCAATTCCTATTATCTTCATTTACAACCTCAGCAAAAAAAATAATTAATTTACCTCATATAAATATACATCAAAAAAAAATAAAAATTATATAATAAAAATGTCCTGTTGTTCATGTGTTAAGATAGAAAAAGTACATGGAAGAGAAGTCCTCGACAGTAGAGGTAATCCAACCGTAGAAGTAGAAGTAACATTATGTAATGGAGTAAAAGCTCGTGCAATGGTACCAAGTGGTGCATCAACTGGAGAAAGTGAAGCTCTTGAATTAAGAGACGGAGACAAAAGCAGATATCTTGGAAAAGGAGTTCTCAAAGCTGTAGAAAATATTAACACTAAATTGGCACCCGCTATTCAAGGAATGGATGCTTTAAATCAAGTTGCTGTTGATAGAAAAATGCTTGCTTTAGATGGTACTCCATTTAAAAAGAATTTAGGTGCTAATGCTATTTTAGGTGTATCACTTGCAGTTGCTAGAGCTGCTGCTAAACATTTAGGTGTTCCTCTTTATAGATATATTGGAGGTACCAACGGAAAAGTTATTCCTACTCCTTGTATGAATGTTATTAATGGTGGAGCTCATGCTCAATCTTCTGTTGATTTCCAAGAATTCTTCATTATTCCAGCTGGATTCACTACCTTCAGAGAAGCTTTAAGAGCTGGTACAGAATGCTTCCATGCTTTGAAAAAAGTTGTTAAAGATGCAGGATATGAAACTGGTGTCGGTGATGAAGGTGGATTCGCCCCATCATGTAAAAAAGGTAATGAAGAACCTTTAGCTCTTATTGCCCAAGCTGTTAAAGCTGCTGGATATGAATTAGGTAAACAAATCTTCCTTGGTATGGATGTTGCTTCATCTGAATTTTATAAGGATGGTAAATATAAACTAGAAAAATCAGGAGAAGGAGAAAAAACTACTGATGAAATGATTGCTTTCTTAGAAAAATTAGTTACTGATTATCCATCTATCATCACAATTGAAGATGGTTTAGCAGAAAATGATTGGGAAGGATGGAAAAAACTTACTGAAAAATTAGGTAATAAAGTTCAATTAGTAGGAGATGATTTATTCGTCACTAATCCCACTTTCATTGAAAAAGGTATTACAACAAATGTAGCAAATTCAGTTTTAATTAAAGTAAACCAAATTGGTAGTTTAACTGAAACTCTTGATGCAATTAAATTAGCTCAAACTAATGGATATACTTGTATGGTTTCCCATAGATCAGGAGAAACTGAAGATACTACTATTGCTGATTTAGCTGTTGCTTGCAATTGTGGACAAATTAAAACTGGTTCTGCTTCAAGAACTGATCGTATGGCTAAATATAATCAATTACTCAGAATTGAAGAAGAATTAGGAGAAGATGCTCAATATTTAGGATTAAGAGCTTTCCAAAATAGAAAATTCGCTAAATAAGTGTTTGGAATTAATATTTAAAGTCATTATTTATTTAAAAAATTTGAGTGTTTTGATTTAAAATTTTTTGTTAATTTTTTTAGATAATTAAAATAAGTATTTATAAAAAAAAAAAATAAAATTAAAAGTAATGAAAATGAAATTGAAATTACTTAAAATATTTCCTAGATTAAAAAAACCAATAACAAAATATTCAATGGCAGAAAAAATACCTCAATCAGTGTTAAATAAATCTGAATCATTATCAAAAACCATAGAAAATTTTGAAAATTTTAAATCATATACATTTCGAAATTATAGAAGAAATAATCATGAAAATAATAATTTTAATAAAACATTAACATTAAAAGATGGAGATTACATATCATCATTATATACATCCTATAATCAAGATTTTATAGAAGAAGAATTAGAAAATAAATATAAATTGAATACAGAATTGAATGAATTTCAAAAAACAAGAATTAAAAATTTATTTCGTAATTCAAATAAAAATAATTCAATTTTAACTCATTCAATTGATCAAAAAGAAATATATAGAAATCCATATAAATCACAACAAAAATTAAATTTTAATCATAAAATTTATAAAACTTTAAATAATATTAGAATGGAATCACAATTTAATAGTTATAGTAAGAGAATAAATGAATATCATTTAAAAGAAAAAATGATTAAATTAATGCCAAGAATAACAATTTCAAAAATAACTTCCGAAAATCATAAATTAAAAAGTGATATGAAAAAAAAAATAAATTCTCAAAGAACAAATTCAATTCAAAGAACAAAAACTCAAGATGAAGATTTACCAACATTAAATTCAAGTAAATTTTTACCAAGAGATGATTTAATAAATAATTTATCAGTACATCAAAATAAAATAGAAACACTATATCATCCTACATCAAGAGGTCAATTTTCATTATGTAAAACAGAAGATAATTTAATATATATATTTGGTGGAATACAAAGTAAATTTTTAAATGATATTTGGGTATGTTCAATAGGGACAAAAAATATTACAGAACAAGAAATCAAAAAATCAAAATACAAAATAAATTCTGAAAATGAATATATAAAATGGAGAAAAATAATATTATCAGAAGATGAATTACCAATATCACGTTATGGTCATTCAATGACATATTATATGAATAATTTATATATTTTTGGAGGAATACTTCCAAAAAATACATTTAGAGATCAAGAAGAAAATATATGTATATTTGATATGAAAAGAGAAAATTTTTATTATCCAAAATGTGTGAATTACAAAAATGTGAAATTTCGTAGAAATCATATAGGAATTGGAATTGGATCAACAATGTTTATTCATGGAGGAATTGATGATGATGGAAATTATTTAAATGATATGTGGATATTTGATTGTTTAAAATATAAATGGACTCCTTTAATTTACAGAAATTTAATGAAAATTCCAAAAATTGCTTATCATTCAAGTACTTTAGTTATTAAAAATAGATCTTTATTATATCATAAAGATTTAAATATATATAAATTTCCTGAAAGTTCAATTTCAAAAGGGAAAATTGGAAAAGTTAAAATTGAAGGTATTTATATTTTTGGTGGAATTGATAAAGAAAGAAATTATTATAAAAAATTCTGGTTAATTAGAATTGGTGTTAAACCAGTTGATATTGTTGAGATTCCTACTCATGGAATTGAACCTCTTCCAAGAATCAATTGTGGTATGTGCTTTTTTAGTATGCTTAATTTAATATGTATTTATGGAGGAAAAAATGATGAAAATTTACTAAATGATATTTGGTTTTTTGATTTAGAAAATTTTAATTGGATTCAAGCTTCATACGATGAATTAAATATTTTTCCTATTGCTGAACATGTTATTGTTAATGATGGAAATAAAATTTTAGTTCTTGGAGGATTTAGTAATGATGGTTATGTTAAATTTGATGTTAATACTATTGAATTTGATGTTTTGAATTTAGTTGAAAACGAAAATTCTTTGAAACAACTTTTAAATTAGATATTTTTGTTTATTATTAAATTTATTCTTAATATGTATTCAGAGTTTTAAATTTTATATATATATAAAAAAAAAATGTAATTTAAAAAATAATAAAAAATAATGTTTTTCAAGAACTCTAAATTTTTAAATAAAATAAGACTTAATAAAAATTTTTAAAAATAACTCTATTAAAAACTTCAAAACACTATTTATTAATCTCCAAGATGTTTTAAATCTCCAGTAGAAACAAGATGTCCACTTTTAGTGATAGAAGGTTTAGGAACTTCAAGAGGGGTGATATTCCAAATATCATTAGCATAAGTTTGAATAGCTCTATCAGAAGAGAAGAATCCCATTTTACAAATAGCTTCAACACATTTTTGATACCAAGATTTAGAATCTTGATAAGCTTTATCAACTTTTTCTTGAGCTTCCATATAAGCATAAAAATCATGACAAGCAAGATAAAAATCACCTCCATTAATAAGTCCATTAATGTAATCATGCATAAATTTAGTATTTCCAAATCTATTATTGAATATAGCATCAAAACATTCTTGTAATCTACTTCCTACATAACCTCTTTTACCATTTGCTATTTCTTTCCTTATTTTTTCAACTTCATTAACAGTTTTACCAAAATAGAAAATATGATCTTCTCCTATACTATCTGCAATTTCTATATTTGCTCCATCACGAGTTCCTATTATAAGTGATCCTGTCATTACAAATTTCATACATGATGTTCCTGATGCTTCTGTTCCAGCTGTTGATATTTGTTCATTTATATCTGCTGCTGGAATAATTATTTGAGCTGATGATACTTTGTAATCTGGTAAAAATACTACTTTATAATATTTATTCACATCATTATCATTATTTACTGTATTTGCTACCATATTTATTAATTTGATTACATTCTTAGCTAATGCATATCCTGGTGCTGCTTTACCTCCAAAGAATGTTACTCTCTTATTTATTTTTTCTCTATCTCCTGGTGACATCTTCTTTATATCTAAATATCTTCTTATACAATAAAGACAATTCATAAATTGCCTTTTATATTCATGAATTCTTTTCACCATTATATCAAACATAAATGTTTCATCAATATCTAAGTTACAATTCTTTTTTACAAATTCTTTCAAACGTAATTTTGCTTTTAATTTAGCATCTTTGAATTTATCAATAAATTCATCCATTTTTCCTTGTTTTTTAACATTATCTAAAACTTCTTCAAGTAAATCTAATTCAGCAAGCCATTCATTTTTACCTCCATTATATTCAGTTAATAAAGCAGAAAGTTCAGGGAATTCACAATGAACCCATCTTCTAGGAGTAACACCATTAGTAACATTAGTAAATTTATTAGGCCACATATCAGCAAAATCTTTAAATAACATTGTTTTAACTAAACCAGAATGAATTTTTGCAACTCCATTAACATGAGATGAAGCTACAACACATAAATTAGCCATTCTAATTTGTTTAGGGAATGATTCTTCAATAATTGATAATCTACCAATTTTATCCCAATCTTCATGGAACTTTTTTTTACATTCTTCCATAAAATAGAAATTAATTAAATAAATAAGTTCTAAATGACGAGGAAGTAATCTTTCGAAAATATCAACACCCCATTTTTCAAGAGCTTCAGGAAGAACAGTATGATTAGTATAATTGAAAGTTTTTAAAACAATGTCAAAAGCATCTTTATATTCAACTTCATATTCATCAATTAAAATTCTAAGTAATTCGACTAAAGCAATAGTAGGATGAGTATCATTTAATTGAACAGTATTATATTTAGGGAAATCACTCCAAGGTAATTGCATTCTTCTAAATCTATTAACTATATTTTGAATGGAAGCACAACTAAAGAAATATTCTTGTTTCAATCTGAGTTCTTTTCCACTTAAGGTAGAATCATTAGGATATAAAACAGCAGAAATATAACTAGCTTGATCTTTACTTTCAAGAGCACCTTGATGTTGACCTCTATTAAATTCATCAAAATTAAATTCTTCACTTGGATAAGCTTTCCATAATCTAAGAGTATTACAATTAAATGTTTGGAACCCTGGAACAGCAGTATCATGTGCAATAGCAAGTACTTCTTGACCACCTCTCCATACTCTAACTTTTTTTCCATTTCTAAATTCATCTTTACAATAACCATAAAATCTTACTTTATATTGTAAATCTAATTTAATAATTTCCCATGGATTACCTTTAGTTAACCAATAATCAGGAAGTTCTTTCTGTTCGAAATTTTCAATGACTTGTTTAAAAATACCATATTCATATCTAATACCATAACCCCAAGCAGGATAATTTAAAGTAGCAAGTGAATCAATATAACAAGCAGCTAATCTTCCTAAACCTCCATTTCCAAGAGCAGGATCATTTTCACTTTCATAAATTTCTTCTAATTTAACACCAAAATCCATTAAAGCATCTCTGTATCTATCTTCCAATTCTAAATTAACTAAAGCATTTTGTAAGAGACGCCCAAGAAGAAATTCAATAGAGAGATAATAAACTTTTTTAGGATTATTAATTCGAATATACATTTGAGTATCATTCCATTGTTCAAGAAGTCTATCTCTAACAGAAAGTGCAGTTCCTTGAAACATATAGTTATTATCTATTTCAAATCTTGTTCTTGCCAATGTATATTCTATGTGAGTTACTATTGATTTTTGAATTGAAAGTTTATCTCTTGGTAAATATGCATCCATTAATTCCCACATTTTTTCTTTTATTGGATCTTTCACGTTGAATTGATATTCTGGTCTAAAGAATTCTTGTTTCTCTTCATATCCTTCATATAAAGATTTTCTCCTTTTTAATGCTGGTCTTGTATATTTTTTCTCCTCTTTTTCATCTTTTGCCTTCTCTTCTTCTTCTTCTTTCTTTTCAAATATTTGTCCTTCTTCATTTTCTGAATTTTCAGATTTTTCACTTTCTTCTGCTTTTATCACTTGAGATTCTGACATTTTTTATATATTTTTATTTTTACTTTTTTAGATTTTATATTATAAAAGGATTTTTTTTAATGTTTTTTTTTTCATTGAAGTATTTGATAATTTTTTTTTTGAGTTTAATGGATAATTCTAATTTGGGAATTTGTTAGAATAAAATAATTCTAAATAATTCATTTATATTTAAAATATATTTTTAATTATCCAATTTATATCAATGAATTTAAGTTTACAAAGTTTTTTAATTGAGACAAATATTATAAACATATTTAATAATAAATAAACTGATAAAACTAATAAAAAATTTTTTCATAAAATAAAAATTCTTTTTTAAATAAAATCTTCATAAAATATTAATATCAATAAAAAAGAAGAAAAGTAAAAATTCAAAAAAAAATAAAAAATAATTAATTCCAATTTAATTTTAAATAAAAAATTTGAAAAGACATGGTAGACAAATATTCAAGATATGGGAATAATTTTTCTAAAAAATCAAATCAAAAAAATTTAACATCTCATGAAGAATATGAAATAAAAGAAGCAATGAAAAAATTAAAACAAGAAAAAAATAAAAATATATCCTTAAAAAAAGAAAATAATGAATTATATAATGAAATATTAATTTTAAAATCAAATATTAGATCTCATATATCAGTTCATCAAAAATCAAAAGGAAATTCTTTTCCTTCTTTTGAAACTTTAAAAAATAATATAATTCATTTTTTAGAAATAGATTGTTTAAATTTTTTTAAAAAATATTTATATGATGAATTTGAAATTGAAGGAGTGGAATTTTTTTATAAAGAAGTTTTCAAATTTTGTGAAAATATATTAAAAAATCATTTTATGAAAATAGAAGAGAAATTAGATTTAAAATTCAAAGATAAAAATGTAAAAAATACATTAGATTGTATATTAAAAAATACATTTCAAGTTGATTGGAAAAGATTAATGAATAATTTAATTAAAGAAGAAAAATATGGAGAAATAATGAAAAATATTCAAAATACTTTAGAAATAAATGAAAAGAATGAAAGAGTGAATACTGATATTATTATTTTTATTAAAAAAGCTATGGAAATTATTTTTCAATGTTATATTCATCAACCTAAAATTTCCTTTGATCTTAATAAAATTGGTGTTATAGTTTATTTTAATGAAATTAAATATGAACAATTTTTTGGAGATATTAAAAGAGGTGAAAAATGCAGAATTATTTTACCTTCTTTTACTTTTTATAATGAAGGAAAAAGAATTGAAGAATTTATTAATAAAGAAAAAGTAATGAAACAAGAATTTTTTTCAGAAAACTAATTAGTTATTTATTTATTTTTTTTTTAAATATAAATAAAATATATAAGCATAATGATTAATATAAATGATTTCAAAAATATATGTTTTTATAAAAATAATGATATAGAACATAACGAATTTTTCGAATTTGGAGCTCATTTTAAATATAAAGATTTATATAATAAATTATTAGAAATTATAAATAAAAGAAAGATAAATAAAGTTAATAATATAAATAATTTAAATAAAAAAGATGTTAATGAAGGAATTAGTAGAAATCAAATTAATAATAATAATGATAATTTAGTTTTTTCTTTAAAAAATATTTATAATATTTTTAGTAAATATAAATTAAATGATTCATCTAGAAAAAGTAATAATAAAAAAGATTTTAAATCAAATCAAAAAAATGAAAAAAATCAAATTAAAATTAAAAAAAATAATGTTTTAAAACCTTCAATTTTACAAAAACAAAATGAAAATCAAAAAAGTATAAAGCAATATTTAGATAATAATAATATAGAAGATAATTGTTCAAAGAGTTTTTCACAAACAAGAAATTTATCTAATTCAATAATTAAAAAAAGGAATATAATGGAATTAATAGATGAAAAAAATATAAAAAATCAATTTTCTAATTTGTTTAATTTAAAAATATCAAAAATAATAAATAAACATTCAATATTAAAGAAACTATCTCCAATAAAAAATATAAATAATTCAAATAAATCAAATTCAAATATAATAAAAAAATTAAAAATTTCAATATCAATAAATGAAAGTGAAAATAAAAATAATATAATAGAAAATAATAAATCTTTAAGTAATAATACTTCTTTACAAAGTTCAGCAAGTACAGAAAAAAATACAAATATTACTTCTTATGTTTTAGTTAAAAATAAAAAAATAATTCATTTAAAAAAAAAATATGATAATCATAATTTATGTTATAAACAAAATGCTGAAACTGTTCCTTGTGAAGAAAGAAATAGTTTAAAAAATTGTAAAGGAAAAGAAAATGATATTTTATCTATTTTATTAAATAAAAGAAAAAAAAAAAAAATTAATATTTCTGATTCTAAAAATGAAAGAAATTTTATTTTAAAACATTCTATTTTTCAATCAAATAGAATAAATAATTCAATTCATAATAAAAAAAAGAGTAATTCTAATTTAAAAAAAGAACATAAATTTACTTTATATTAATTTATTATTAACAATTATATATAGTGTTAACATTTAATTTTTTCAAATTAAAAATTATTTATTTTTCAATAAAAAAATAATTATTTAAAATTATTTTTTATATTTCATATTGAAGTTTTAATTTTTGAATAGATTCAACAATAGAATTTACTTTTTTTTTATTTTGATTATTTTTAAATCTATAATTAGAAGAATTAATTCTTCTATGACTTAAATTATTGTTTCCACTTTTTAAACCATAAAAATTAGTATTTAATGAATTTTTATTTTTTCTTTCTTCAAAATTTTCTGATTTAATTATTCCATCTTTAAATAAAATTTTATTTATTTCATTTCTTATTCTTTCAGGAAAAGTTTTTATTTCATTTTGAAAAAAAGGATAATTACTTTTTTTTTTTGAATTTTTATTTCTTTTTCTTCTATTTTTATTTAATTGAGCATCAAGAGGATTTAATAAATATAATATTTCATCCTTTTTTTTATTTAATATTTCTCTCTTTTCATTATTGTAAATTTCATTTCTTTTATTATTTTCTTTTTTTGGAATAGAGTTATTATTTTTCTTTGGATTTAAAGTTATTTGATTTTTTAAGTTCTTTATTTTTTTATTTGGTATTTCTGAAAAAACTGAATATAATTTTTCTTTAAACAAAGGATTCTTTAAAAAAGTTTCACTCTTTGGATTTATTATGTTTTCATGATTAACTTCATTATTTAATGTTTTTGATAATATTACATCTTTTGTTAAAATATTTATTTTTTCTAAAATTTCATTATTCCCTGTTCTCATATTTGATTTCATTTAAAAATTTTTATTTTATTTTCTTAATTGTATTAATAAATAAATTTATATTGTGATTTCAAAAATAAGAAAAAAATATGACTGAAGAAATAAAAAATAAGAATTATGATTTAAATATCTTACTAAAAAATCACATTATATGATAATAAAAATATTATAAAAGTTAAAAAAATAAATTAAAAAAAAAAAAATAAATAAATAAATTTAACAATAAGTAAAAACAAAAAATAAAAAAAAAGGTATGGAAAAAGTATATTTTTATTTAAAAAGAGGTATAATAAAAACTTTGTAAAATTTTAACTTTGATTATTTTTCAAAATTCCAGTAAGCCACTTAAAAGCATCATCTAATCCTTTTCCAGTTTTAGCAATAGTTTTAAAAATAGCCCACTGTCGATTTTTAATATCAGTGATTGCCATATTTTCTGAAATTTGTGCATCACTTAAACAACCTTCAATATCTTGTTTATTAGCTAAAATGGCAATAGGAACTCCTTTTAAATCATCTTCTTGTAATAACAGAAATAATTCTTGTTTTGCAATATCTAATCTTTCTTTATCAGATGAATCAATAACAAAAACTACTGCATTTGTTTTTGGATAATAACATCTCCAATATGGTCTTATTTCACTCTGTCCTCCTAAATCCCACATTTGAAAATTTATATTTTCATATTTTACACTCTCTACATTAAATCCTAATGTTGGTACTGTCACTTTCACTTCTCCAAATTGCATCTGATATAATAATGTTGTTTTACCTGCATTATCCAATCCTAATATTAATAAACGCACTTCTTGATTTGAAAAAAGATCTCCAAATATTTTTGATAAGATAAAACCCATTTTTTTTTGAATGTTTATTTTTTTATTTGTTTTTTATTTTTTTATTTATTTATTTAATTTTAAAATGAGTTTTTTATTGAATATGATTGAATTAAATTAAGTGAATTTATATTATTAATATTTAAAAAAATTTTATGTTTTCAAAAAGAAGTTAATTTTTCTTGGAAACACAAATTTGTATACTATAACCATTTTTGACTTTATGTTGATATAAAGTATCATTATCTTTAATAATTCCACCACCAAAAAGTAATCTAATAATATTTTTATTTAAATCAATGTTATATTTCTCAGCGTATTTTTCAATTAAAAATTTACCTGTTTGATTTTCTCTAACTTTCATTTTAATATTTTTTTGATTGGGAATATCAAAAAGAGTAATTTCAATTTCTTCGTTGTGTGAATCATCTTGAGGTAATAATTCTAATTCAAAATAAGGATCATTAATACAATAATTAGGAACTTTATAAATATTACCATCTTTATCAATACATTGATTAATACAACCATTTAAAGTATTAATTCCATTTTTAAATAAATAATCTTCTGCTTTAATATGATCATAAACACAAGCTTGATGAATAATTTTCCATTGCATTTTTAAAGAACTTGATTGTTTAGATATCCAAAATTTTTCTCTTAATTCTATTAATTCATCTATTTTTAAATTACATTTATATCCTGGCATTTGTTTTATTCCAAATCCTTTCTTTATGTTATTTCCCCATTCTGGCATATCTTTAAATTTATCATCTTCATTATCTAATATATTTCGATATTCATTCTCCAATTTTTCATTTTTATGATTTATTTGATTTAGATTTTGATTTTGATTCTTTTGCTTTGTTTTCACATCTTTATTACTTCCTCCACAAATTCCCATTTTGATAATTTATTATTTTATTTAATTATTTAATTAATATTTAAATTGATTTTTTTGGTTTTAAATGTCTGATAATAATATATTTAAATGGAATTCCTGTAGTGAAGATTTTCCTTTGAAAACTAAATATGGTAATATTATGAAATTTGGAATTCTTTCTCCTGTTTATCATAGAAAAATTTCTCCTATTTTATATGAATATTCAAATGAAATTCCTGATATGTTTAAATTAGATATTATGAAAAAAGGAAAATTAAAATATAATAACCCTCATTTAAATGATGTTATTAAAGTTGATAGAAGTGAATCTTTTAAAAATATTGAAAAAAGTGGTAAAATTATTAAAATGTTAGATAAAATTAAAGGAAATTTTAAATTAAATAGGGATAATAGTTTTTTAAAAAAAATTAAAAGTGAAAAAGCTTTTGAAATGAGTCTGATGTATAAAAGTAAATCAAGTAATGATATTTTAAAAAGAAATCCTACCAATAATGGTTTAACATTAAATTATGATAATAATAAAAATAATATAAATTTTGGTAAAACTTTTTTTAGTTTATATGATAATCATATTAGAAGAAATAATAATATTCATTTTTCAAATAAATTAAATAAACAAATGGATAAAAATTATATAACCTTTTTTGCTGGGAATTCAGGATTAAAATGTAGTTCTTTAGATAAAGAAAAGTTAGAAACAATAAAAAGTACAATTAATTTAAAGAATACATCATATTTAAAGAATTTAAACACATTTGATATAAAAGAAAGTTACAATGAGAATAAAAGAATAAAATTTGAATTTAAAAGAAAACCATATATTATATATAATCCAATTTCAAATACTTATAGGAAAGTAATTCCAGATATTTTAACGAATAATAAATGGGATTCATATTCAGAAACTTTTAGTTTATTAAGAGGAAACTTTGGTATTAAAAGAGGGTATTTCAGTGAATTTAGTGAAATGAATAAAGCAAGTATCAAAATGTATGATTCCTACTTAAAAAAATCCAATAACGAAAAAAAAAGGAAAAAAATGAAAATTCCATCTCCTTTAAAAAAAATATAATATTTTTTATGATATAAAAATAAAAAAAAATTTAAAAACCTCTAAATAAAAAAATAAAAAAATAACATTAATATCCGTGAATTTAATTTATTAATAATATAACTTAAATGGAAGCAGAATTAGAAAGACCAATTAAAAATAATGAAAATGAAATGAGAGAAAACTTAAACACAATGAAAATGAATGAGCCAAGAGATACATTAATGAATAATCAAAGGAGAGACAAACTTAAGCAAACATTAATAGATAGATTTATGCAAAGTTTTGGTGAAATAGCAGTTAAGCCAATAATAGAAAAAGAAGTTTCAACATTTTTAAAAAGAGATAAATTAAATGATTATGATCTTCAGCAACTTGAAAAAACAATTCAAGGAAAATTAAATGTTAAAAAAAAGAAGAAAGATTTAAGAAAAAATTTATCAAATCCTAATAATGATAGAAATCAAACTTATCAAGGAAATAATATTAATGTTGAAGAAGTTAAATTACCTGATATTAATCAAAGTAGACTTCAAAATAAAAATTTATGTTCTTGTGAAAGATTAAATCAAAGTAGAATGAGTGGTGCAAGTGATTTAGATAAATTTGATGATAGAAATTTAGGTGATCAAATGAGAGATGAAGAAATGAAAGATTTTCAGAAATTAAATTTAGGAGATAAAGAGAAAGAAAATAATAAAATAGATTTTGACTTTTCTAAATATGCTGATGAATGGGATGCAATAAATATGTATAATAAGAAAAAATTTGAAGAAGATAAAAAAAGAGAAAAGATAAAAGATCATGAAATGAAATTAAGAACAAGGAATGATTTAGATAATCAAATAAAACAGAAAATAAAAAGAGAATATGAAGAAAAATTAAAATCTCTTGAATATGATGCTTTAGTAGATAAACATTTAAAGCATTTAGATGAATTAGAAGCAAAGAAAAGAGAAGAAATAAAAAAGAGAGTTTTAAAAGAGAAAGAAATGAGAGATAAACAATTAAGAGAACAATATGTGAAAAAAAGAATTGAGTTTTTAAAAAATAAGAAATATGAAAGAGCATTAGTAAAGGAAAATCAACAACAACTAAAAGATGAAAAAAAAGCTAATTTAGAAAGGAAAAAAGCAGAGAAATTAGCAATGGAAAAAACAAAAGAAGATAATTTATTAAGAAGGAAAATTTTAGCAGAAGAAGCAAAAAAAGAAAGAGAAGATGATATTAGAATAATGGAAGATGCATTAGCCTTGGATATTAAGAAAGAAAATGAGAGAAAAGAATATTTCCAGAAAATAGAAAGAAATGCAAATGTTTTTTCTGGAAAAGCAATTGAAACTGTTTTAAAAGCTCAGAAAGAAAAAATGAGAATGGAAGAAGAAAAATTAAAAGAATATGAAAGAATTATGAATGAAAGAGCTAAAGAAGATGATGAAAGAAGATTAAAAGAGATTGCTCAAGGAAAAATTAATTATAGAAATTATTTAGATAAACAAGTTGCTAGAAGAAAATTAAATGATGAATATGAAAAAAAAGTTGATTTGGAACAAGGAAGAATTTGGAAAGAAGATACTAAAAGATTTCATGAAAAAGAAAAAGAAGTTGCTAGAATTATTAGAGAAATGAATAAAAGAAATTTAGAAGCTCTTAATGAACAAGTTAAAAGAGGAAAAGCTATTGTTGATCATGGAATGAGTGAAACTGAGAAAGCTATGAATAAAGATATTTTGAGAGAAGCTACTCAAGCGTAATTTATTTTTTTTTGAATGTTTTTAAAAATAAAAATAATTTATTCACAATGTTTTTTTTCTATCTTTATTAAGTTTTAATTATATTTTTTTTTTGCATGTTTAAATAGTTAACCTACTTTATATAATAAAACTGAAATTTGACCAACAGAAAAGAAAATATAGGTTTTTTCTTCATGAGAAAAAGAAGAATAAAAATTTTTTCCTACAACACAATGCCAATTAGGTTGATATTTTTTATCGAAAAATTCTTTCATTTGTCTACTTACTTCACCTTCATTTATTTCAGTATGTCCTAAAAATTCTTTTGCTTTTGTTTCTGCATCTTTTTTCATTTCACTTGTTATTTCCATATCTGTTGATATTACATTCATTTTTCTTTACTATTTAATTTGTTTTTTATTATTTTAGAAATTTTAAATGTTTAAAAGTTTATATAAGTTATTAAATAAATTAATTAATTTTCTTTTTCAAAATATTTTTTTTTTGAATTATATTTATTTAATTATATTAATTTATTTTTTTTCTTCTTTCTTTATTTTATCTTCTTCTTCTTTTTCAGTTTTATCTTTATTATCTTTTTCTTTATCTTTTTCATCTTTTTTGTTATCTTTTTTTTCAGGTTGTTTTTCTTCTTCCTTTAACATGATTTTATTATTAATTAATTTATGTAAAGCAACAATAGTTTTAGTAATCCAACTTAAATATAAAACAAGATAATTATTATTAGTTTGAATACTCATAGCTTTAATAACACTTTCAGTATCAAAATTAGGTAAATAATTAAAAATTTCTTGTATATTATAAATAATTTGTGGATTAGTAGGAATTGTTTGATTAATAATTTTCTCTAAATAATTTTTAATTTCATTTAATCTTTTAATCAAAGCTTTAAAAGACATAACTTTATCATTAGCTAATTTAGTAATATTTCCTTCTCTATTTGTATCATTAATATCCCTTAACATAAATTCAACTCCAATTTCTTCAGGTAAAGAAGCTTCAATTGTAGTATTTAATTTAAAGAAAGTTTTAATTAATTGACCATCTTTATCAACTTCTTCTTTCATAGTATAACTTTCAGTTGGAATACCTAAACTTTCATTATCTTCTTTAACATCTATAATTACAAAAACAGGATTTTCACAATATTTCCTAAAAACTTCATTAATTTCAATATCATGAGGACGAATTTTTGGTCCTGAAGAATACCAACCAACTATTTTTTCTTTATGATTAATTTTTTGGAACATCTCAAGCATATCTTCTGAATAAATATGATCAACAAACCAAACTTTTTTATCTTTTGGATCTTCTTCAAAAGGTAAAGCATAACAATTTGTAACATCTACTTTATCATCTATGTATTCTCCTAATAATGCTCCTACTACTCTTCTATTTGTTCCTAATGCTGATCTATTGTAATGATCTACTACACTTAATAATACTATTGGATGAACTGCCACTGTTTGTTGTATTAATGTTTTTTTTTCCATTTTTTTAAATGTATATTTTGATTTTTATTATGTAATTTATTGGGTTCTACAATTATTAATTTTTTTATATTTTTTTGAATTTTAATTATTTTATTCTTTTTTATTGTGAAAATAATAACAATTAATTATATAACGTATTATAAATTAATACAAATGGGAGGTGAATTATCTCAAGGAAATGTTGAATCAGGAAATAAAGGTTCTAAATCATCAAGACATAAGCATCAAGAATTAGAAAAAGTAGATTCAAGAGATTCAATTCAATCAACAAATCAGAATACAGAGCCAAAATCACATCGTGGAAGTGTAGACAACAAAATGAAAAGAAAAAAAGAAAAAATAGCAATAATAGCAAAGAACAAAGCATCATCAAATCATGAGAAAAAAAATTTACACGTGATTCACAAAGGGAATTCTAATAAAGAGGATTATGAATTAATATATAATATAATAGACAAGCATTTAGTAATGCAAACATTGAATGAACAAGCAAGAAATGAAATAATTGTAACAATGTCATTATGTAAAGTTAAAGAAGGAGTGACATTATTTACAGAAGGTCAAATTGGGAATTATTGGTATATTGTTCATGAAGGAAAATTAGAAATGTATATGAATGGGAAATTAAAGAAAGAAATGAATAGAGGTGATTCTTTTGGAGAATTTGCTTTAATTAATAATGCTCCTAGAATTACCACTGTTAAAACTGTTTCTGAATGCAAATTATGGGTAATGAAAAGAGAAGTTTTTAGAAAAATTATTGATTTTATTTTCCAATTAAACTATAATGAAAATAAAAAATTTTTAGATTCTATTAATTTACCTTTGGAAGATTCTTTTAAAACTATTCTTGCTAATAATTTACTTCAAGAAAAATATAAAACTGGAGATTATATTTGTAAAGAAGGTGATTTAGGTAATTGTATTTATATAGTTAAAGAAGGTGAAGTAAATTGTATTAAAAATGATAAAATTATTAGGACTTTAAAAAAAGGAGATAATTTTGGACAAAAAGCTATTCTTGAAGAAACTAAAAGATCTTTAGATGTTGTTGCTAAAACAAATTGTACTATTTGTTCTATTACTGTTGATTTTTTCAAAAATCAATTAGGAGTAAATTATAAAGAACAATTATATTTCAGTTTTATTAATTTAGCTTTTCAAAATTCAAAACATTTCAATAAAATTCTTACTAAAATGTTATTGAAAGTTTTTTCATTCTTTACATATAAAAATTATGGTAAACATGAAATTATATTTCAAAAAGGAGATATATTAGAAAAGAAAATTTATATAGTTTTAGAAGGTTCTATTGCAAATAAGAAAACAGGTTATGTTGAGGCAAAAAGATATGAATTTTTATATGAGGAAGAAATGTATGAAAACAAATCAATTACTTTAAATCATGATTTAATTGCAGATCCAGATTGTATATTAGCAGAAATTGGATTAGATAAATTTCAAGAAGTTTTAGGAGGAAATATTGATAAAATTCAAAAACAAGCAGTTGAAAAAAGTAACTTTGAAAATATTGCATTTTTCAAAAATTTAAGTGAGGATAAAATAGAATTATTAGAATCAAAATTAGAAATTGAAACTTTTGATAATGGAAGAAAAATTATATCTCAAGGTGAAATTGGTGATAAATTTTATATAATTAAATCTGGAAGAGTTGATTTCTTTGTTAATTCAAAATATGTAAGATCATTAAATGATGGAGAAGAATTTGGAGCAAAAGCTTTAATTGTAAGTGAAAAAAGATCTGCAACTGCAATTGCAAATGGACATGTTATTGTTTATTCATTAACTGCTGATGTTTTTAAAAGTATTTTAGAAACAAATTTATTAAATTATTTCCAGAAAAAAATATATTTGGAAGATAATACTATTGAATTAAAAGATTTAGATAATATTAAAGAATTAGGTTCAGGTAATTTTGGTTTTGTTAATTTAGTTAGAAGTAGAAAAAATAAACAATTATATGCTATAAAAGCTCAGAATGTATATCAAATAAAAAAAGAAAAATTAGAAACATGTATAGAACTAGAAAAAAATGTTTTATTAAAAGTAGATCATCCATTTATAATGAAAATGGTAAAATATATGAAAAATGAAAATTTCATATTTTTTTTAATGGAATATATAAAAGGAAAAGAATTATGGGAAGTAATTCGTGACATAGGATTATTAAACAAAGAACAAACTCAATTTTATGGTGGGAGTATGTTATTAGCAATAGATTACCTTCATAAAAAGAAAGTAATATATCGTGATATAAAGCCAGAAAATATAATGGTAAATGATATAGGATACATAAAAATAATAGATTTTGGAACAGTAAAAGAAATAAAAGAAAGAACTAGTACAATAATAGGAACTCCACATTATATGGCTCCTGAAATTGTTAAAGGAGGTGGTTACACTTTCCAAGTTGATATTTGGTCTATTGCTATTTGTATGTATGAATTTTTCTGTGGAAGATTACCCTTTGGAGAAGATTATGATGATCCTATGATGGTTTATAAAAGTGTAATGAGTGAAGAATTAGAATTTCCACATTATGTTCATGATGAACCTTTTATGATTCTTCTTGAAAAAATGCTTAGGAAAAGTCCTACTAATCGATTGTGGAAATTCCAACATATTAAACAAGATCCTTATTTCAAAGGATTTGATTGGAATAAATTAATTTCTTTATCTCTTACTCCTCCTTATAAAATTAAATTCAAAGATAAAGATGATAAAGGACAATCTATTCCTTATTTAGCTTATATTAAAGGAAAAGATGTTAAAAAAATTAAAAAAGGAAAAAAATTAAGTGCTAGAGGCGCTGAATTTGAAAAATGGTTTAATAATTTTTAATTCATATATGAATGATTTTAAGTATTCAGTATATATAAAATATTATTGTGTGGTATAATGAAAGTTATTTATTTATGATTAAAAATGAATTTTATGTTTAATTGTTTTTATTTTAAATTTAAAATCGCTTTACATTTTAAAGAAAATATAAAATTTTAAAGGGTATTATTAAATAAACAAGTAAAATAAATTTTTCAATTAAAACAATTAACCATTTATTTATAAACACAATTTAAATATTATTAATAAAAATGATTGATGTAACTCTCGGAAGAAAATCAAAAGCTACTTTACGTTTAGATTTATTAAAATGTTTTGGAGCAGATTTTCAACAAGATATAAAAGAGCCATTATTATTTGCAGGAGAAATGGGAAATTCTTTAATTTATCCTGTAGGACATCATATAGCAATAAGAGATATATTTATAAGAGAAGAATTAAGAAAAAATGATATAATGTTTATTTATAATGAAGAGGATGTGATTAAAATGAATTCAATGAATATGACAAAAGATTATTCTCTTCTTTTAGTATGTGAAAAAAAAGTAAAAACAGCTTGTATAAGTGTATATAATTTAAGTAAATTAAATTTTAAATCAATAATGATTTTCAAACCAAAAAGAAGAGTAATTTCAACAATATATAGTGAATTTACAACAGCATCTTTTTCAATAGATGGAAATTACATTGCATCAATAGGTAAAGTAAAACATTCAAATGAAATTCATGGTATAATATGGGATGTTCAAATATTTCAATCTTATAAGGAAGATAATTATAAACCAAAATGTGTTTTTCCTTTACCAAATGGAGTAACTAAAATTACTATAGAAAATAAATTACTTTGTACTTCAGGTGAAAATCATTTATCATTTTGGTATATTTATGAAAATAGTGTTAAAGAATTTAAAAATCCAATTAGAAATTTAAATTTATCTTTATGTAATTTCGTTGGTCATGAATGGTTACCTTTAAAAATACCAACTTTAGCAGCAATAACACAACAAAGAGAATTATTTATTTTTGAAGGTATGAATGATTCACCAGGTGGTTCATTTACTAAAAAAGAAGATGATGAAGATCAATTATCAATGAGAGTAGAGAGATTTTTTATTAAACAACATTTACAAAATATATTTAATAATGAAAATATTATTCCAAGTATTATTAAATGTTTTTCAAAAGGAATAATTATTGGAAGTACTAGAGGTCATTTATTATTTGTTGAAAAAAATACAATTGGAGATACTGTTACTTTCACTCCAATAAGATATACTAAAAGAGAAAAACAAGCTGCAGTTACTGGAATAGCAATTACTAAAAATGAAGAATATGTTTCTATATCATATGATTCTAATGAAATTTCATATTTTGGAATAAATAAAATTTTTGATAATTTAAAAACAGTGAATTTTGAATTGAAAATGAATTTAGTTTGTGATGGTTTTCATCAAGGTCCAATCACATCAATGGATGTTGCATTACAAAGACCAATAATAGTAACAACATCTAAAGTAGATAAAACAGTTAGAGTATGGAATTTTTTAACTGGACATTGTGAATATTGTAAAATAATATTAACTGAAAAGGAAAAAAATCAAGAGAAAGAAATGGATATATTAGCAGTTGCAATTCATCCAAATGGTTATTATTTAGCAATTAGTGATAGAGAAATGATTAGATTTTTTCATTTATGTTATAAAGAATTAAGATTTTATAATAATGATTCAACTGCTAATGAAAATCCAAAAAGTGATTGTCATTTATTAAAATTTTCACATGGTGGTCATTTATTAGCTGCTGTTAGTGGTAAATTTTTATATATTATTAGATCTTATACTAGAGAAACTTTAAAAACTTTTGAAACTCCTCATAATAGTGATATTCAAAGCATTTTCTTCCATGTACAAGATTATTATGTTTATACTGTTGGATTAGATGGTCTTGTTGTTGAATATAATTTATTTAATTATCATTTTGAAAAAATATCAAATAAAATTGTTTCTTATAATTTTGGTTCTTTTTCTTATTTGAATAAAAGCCAAACTTGTATTATGGCAACTGGGAAAGAAGGACAAGATAAATTTGTTATTAATGAAATTTTATGTACTGATATTGATAATTCAACTAATATTAATGTTGATTCTGATAATCCGTTTCCTTTAAATTCAATAACAAGAACAAATGATTTATATACACATTATATTGATAAAAATTTAACTTCAATATGTTGTATAAAATCAAAAAGATTTGATATAGGATCATATGCAACTGGAAGTGAAGATGGTTATTTAAGTTTATATCCCAGTTTACTTTGTTTAGATACAAGAGGAAAACCAAATCAAAATATAATTTATCCTTGGAAAAGTGTTAAAAGTCATAGAGGTAAAATAACAAATATATTATATAATAGAGATACAAATTTATTATTTAGTTCTGGTGATGATGGTAATTTATTTATATATTGTATTCATGAATTACAAGATGGTGAAAATTTATCTTATGAAGATAATTCTAATGTTGTTGGTGTGAATCAAATTGCTGCTATATTAGATGAAGGATTAGGTGATAATGTTTTATATCCTTTAGGAAGTATTTTTATCCAAGAAGAAGAAATTATTTCTCAGAATAATCTTATCAATGATTATAAAAATCAAGAAGCTAAATTAAAACAAGAATATACTAATAAATTAAGAGAAAGAGAAATTGAATTGAATAAAATTAGAGAAAATGAAACTAATGATTTAAAAGATTTATTAGAACAAGAGAAAATGTCAAAAAAAAGAGAAATTGAGAAATATAATGAAAAATTAAATAAAAATAATGAATTACATCAACAAGAAATAATGAATAATGAAAAAAAATATACTGAAAGAATTGATCAAATGTCAAATACTATTCATGATTTAAATTCTAAAATTTATTCTTTAAAAGCAGAACATGAAGTAGATTTAAAGAAAAAAGATGAAGGTTATGAAAAAAAATTTAGAGAAATTGATCAAGAATTAAGAACTAAATTTGAAGAAATAAAAAATAATAATGACAAATTAACAAATGAATTAAATACAAGACAGAAATTAGAAGAGTATAAATTTATTCATTTAGATCAAGAACATGAACAAGAAATAAATTATAAAAATGAGAAATTTGAAACAATAATAGCAAAAATGGAGAAAGAAAAATTATCAAATCAAGGAGAAATATCAACATTAAACAATGAAAAGAAGAAATTATTGAAAGAAAAAGAAAAATTAGAAAATGAAATTAAACATCAAAAAGAAGAAATAGAGAGACATATAAAAAATATAGAATCATTAAGAAAAGCAAATGAAATGAAAGAACAAGAAAAAGAAGAATTAAAAAGGAAATTAAAAGAAAGTGAAGGAATTCTTCAAGAAAAAAGTAAATTAGCAGGTTTCAGTTCAAAATTAAAAAATGAATTATATATTAAAAATGTTGAAATAATGTCAAAATTTAATAAACAACAAATTGAAAATACAGAATTAAAAGAAACTTCAAAAAATATAGAAAAAGAATTAGATGAAAATATTAGGTTATTGGCAAATAGAGAAAAAGAAATAAGAAAAAATCAAATTTTATTAGAAGAATATAAAGAAAAATATGAAAGAGAAAGACATAATGCAAAATTAATAGAAAAAGATTTTGATAATTTATTACAAAAAATTTATGATACTTTCCAATCAAATGATAAAAATGTGATTATAAAAGGAATAAGAAAAATATATAATATTTATTTAACAAGTGATGTTGTGAAAAAAATAGATTCAAGTAAATTAAATGTAAATATAAGAGATGAATTAACAAAACAAATAGATTTTCTTCAAAAAGGAATATTAAACATTACAGAAACAAAAAATCGAAGAGAATCAAATCAAAATTCAGAAATATTTAAAAAAACAAGAGAAAACGGAGAATTAATAAAGCAATTAAATGCTAAAAAAAAAGCATATTCTGAATTAGAAAAAGAATTTCATATAGTTAAAAGTGATTTAAGTGCTTTAAAAAAGAAATTTGAACAAATTCAAAGAGAACAAAATATGAAAGAAAATAATGTAAATAAACAACAAATAATAAATGAAAATTTACCTCAATTAAGTAAACAAATTAATGCAGAAAAAGAAAATAATTTTAGTAAAACATTATATCAAATGAATAATATGAATGGTCTTTCAACTGTTTCTCAATTTAATAACACTCAAAAAAAATTTAATATGACAACTACAGAAAAAAAAAGTTGGAAAGATACTAAATTATATAAAGGAAATTCACTTTCTTCTTTTAGAGAAAATAGAAATGATGCTTATAAAATGAGTGAAATTAAAAAAATTTTAGAAGAAAAAAATGAAATTATTAGAAGACAAAGAGTTGAAATTCAAATTTTAAAGAATAATCTTATTTCAAAATCAAATGAAAAGGAAAATGGAAATAATTCTTTAATGAATAATGGTGTTTCTTCTTTTTCTTAAATTGATTTTTTTTTAAGATCAAAAAATTTTTTTATAATATATTTTATTTTTATAATTGGTTGAAACTTATTTTTTGGTTTTTTTATATTATAATTTTAATTTTTTTATTAATTATGTTTTTTAACACTCTTGGTAACTTAGTTGGTCTTAAAAAAAATAAAGAAGGAAATAAAAATATTAATGTTCCTATTTATTTTACAAGGGATCAATCAAAAAAATTAATTATTGGTTTAAAGCCAGAAGATGATTTAATAAAAATTGAAGAAAAATATAAAGAAAATTATCAAGAATTAATTCCTCGTTATCAAGATTTAATTGGTGAATATAAATATATAATGATTGATGTTAAAAATTTATATCATGAATATATAATTACAAATAAGTTTAAACCTTATTCACTTTTAAAATCAGAAAAGTATGAATTATATTATATAAGGATTAATATAAAAAATGAATTAATTTCAGATTTGGCAATAAATCATCATTTTAAAATTGAAAATGAGGAAAATTCAAATAATTTAATAAATCAAATTAAATTTCATCATAAAATAAAATATGATACATTGTTAAAATTTTCTAGAAAAGAAGAAAAATATATAAAAGTGGATTTTATTTTATATAATGATTCTTTTGAAATAATAAAAAAAGAAAAAAAATATATAATTCCAATATATTATATTATTTCAATAGATTCACATGAATTAGATAAGAAATATAAACTTCTTGATTTTATAATTGGATTTCCTGAAAAAATGAAAAATATATTAATTGCAATTCCAAAAAGTTCTTTCAAATCATGGGAATCATTAATTAATAATCAATTTGTTTCTATTAAAAAAATTTATGAGTTTCATCTTTATAATCAAGATACTTCAAATTTAATTAAAAAAAGATGTGGATTATTGGTTCAAGTTTTAGATAAAATAGATAGTTTTGAAGGAATGTTAATTAATAAAAAAACTAAATTTAATGCTTTGAATAAAATAAAAAATCAAAATGTAAAGAAATTCATTCAATTTATTATTAATTATAAATTGAATATTTTTAATAAAGAATATGAATCTGCTCTTCAAAATTTAAATGGGATTATTGATATGTTATATTCTAATCAAGAATTTTATGAAGAAAAAAAAGATTTACAATTATTGATAAATACTAGTAATGAAGTTATAAATAAAAAAAATGAATTAAAAAAAGATAAAAAATTATATTATGATTTACTTAAAATTGATTTATTGGATAAAATTTATAATTTTTGTTATAATAATTATTTGAATAATATTAATTCTGAATTACTCGATAATGATTCAAATAATAATAATTTAATGTATTATATTACTGAATCTAATAATGATTTAATAAATTTAGAAATTTGTATAAATAATTACATAAAATAAAATTAAATATAAAAAAAATAATTTAAACATGAAAAAATCTTAATTTTACAAATCATCAAAATTAATCTTAAAATATTTATTAATAAAACAAAAAAATAGACAAAATAATTGATAAAAATTATAGAAAATAAGGAACAATAATTCTAGGATCTTTACTCATGTTCTGGAATATATTTTCCTTGTTGTAATATTTCTAACCATTTATCTATCGTTTTTTTTTAAACTTTTTTCAGATTTTCAAAAAGAATATTAATTATATATATAATATAATGAATGTTTATTTTTTTGATTAAATAAAAATTTTTATAAAAATTAATATTCACCGAATGATTTTGTTTTTTTATTATAAACAACTTTAGTAAGAACTTGATTAGGATACATTTTATTACAAATAGCACATTTT
>JAEEGI010005216.1_pt1 | contig 30020 bp, 29 predicted proteins | sample 8958751 | NCBI WGS metagenome assembly JAEEGI01 (sample SAMN16246545, study PRJNA631951) | gut metagenome | biome: gut microbiome; feature: rumen; material: KS-attached | host: Bos | place: Iran: Karaj | collected 2018-10 | reverse complement strand
ACAAACAAACCTTTTATCTCGCCATTCTTCAACCGTCCCGAATAAGCCGCCCCTATCATCGGCACTCGTATGCTAACAGAATCGGCAGAGAGAAATTCGACATCTGCGGAAATTCCTTTTGCTCCCTGCGACGGACTGTCGAGCGTACATTTTCCATCGGATATCAGATTAAGCACAATCGGGATTTTCTGAAATCCGGCTTTCAGTTCTCCATTCCAAGAGCCGGAGATGTTCTGGGCAGAGACAGCCGTGCTCAGAATCACCAAAACGGCAATTACAAAAATGTGTTTTATCCTTGGACGAACGATGAAACGACATGCCAAAAATCTTGGAGCGGAATGATTCTTTATATGGAATAATGTTCTAATCATCTTTTTCTTCCTGATTTTTGGGCTGAGAATTCTTCTTTTTGGGCAGACGCTTTGCCTTTCGCAGTGCCTCGGTAATAATCCACTGCAACTGACCGTTTGTGCTGCGGAACTCGTCCGCAGCCCAAGCCTCTATCGCATCCATCGTCTCGCTGTCTACGCGAAGGATGAAACTCTTTGTCGTCTTCTTTTCTGCCATCTGTTAATGGTTCAACGTTCCTGTGTTTACAACGGGCTGTGCCGATTCGTCGCCGCAGAGCACAACGAGCAGATTGCTTACCATTGCAGCCTTCTTGTCGTCGTCGAGCTCTACAATTTCCTCGCCAGACAGTTTATCGAGCGCCATCTTTACCATGCCTACCGCACCCTCAACAATCTTCTCGCGAGCGGTGATTATAGCCGATGCCTGCTGACGGCGAAGCATAACTGCCGCAATCTCAGGAGCATAAGCCAGATAGTTGATGCGAGCCTCAACAACCTCTATTCCTGCCAAGGCAAGACGCTCGTTCAGTTTCAATTCCAGCTGCTCGTTAATCTCTTCTGCGCTCGAACGCAGAGTAGGCTCGTCGCTCTTACTGTCCTCATCGTCGTAAGCATACTGTCCTGCCACCTGACGAAGGGCTGCATCGCTCTGCACGCGGACAAAGTTCTCCAAGGCGTTCATAAGTCCCTTTGTGTCAGAGCCTATAGTGTTAGGATTTGCCGCCATCGTCTGAGAATCAACCTCGAAAAGAGCCTTGTAAGTATCGCTCAGTTTCCACACAAGCACAAGACCAATCATCACCGGATTTCCAGTCTTGTCGTTCACCTTTATTGGGTCGGCATCGAGATTTCGGGCGCGGAGCGAAACCTTCTTCTTAACGTAGAACGGGCAAAGCCAGAAGAAACCTGTCTTCTGAAAAGTTCCGCTGTACTTTCCGAACCATGTTGTAACTCTCGCCTCGTTTGGCTCTTGCTGCATCAGTCCGCACCACATAACTATGTTTATGAGAATAAGCAGAACCGAGAATCCCATTATCCAGCCACCGTCGGAGCCATGACTTTCGTCGAGCTGAATAACGCTGAAAATAAAACTTAAAATTCCAAAAATCAAGATGATTGCGTTAACAAACAGCATCAAGAAGCCGTTCATTACCAATCCTTTAAATTCAAATTCTTTTGTTTCCATATTCTTACGATTTAATAAATTGATATCATTTTGATATCACAAATATACGCACATTTTTAATATTTCAAAGTGTACGAATAGTTATTTAACTTTTATTAACACTCAGGAAATCAATCCTCGCGATATTCCAGAATGTCGCCCGGCTGGCAGTCAAGAGCCTTGCAGATGGCTTCGAGAGTAGAGAATCTTACGGCCTTCGCCTTTCCGGTCTTCAAGATTGAAAGGTTTGCCTGAGTGATGCCGATTTTTTCGGCAAGTTCCTGCGACGACATCTTTCGCTTTGCCATCATCACATCTACGTTTACAATTATACTCATTTTCTTTCAGTCTTATTAAATTGTCAAATCCTGCTCATCCTTCAAGTCCTTGCCCATAAGGATTATTTGCGAGATTATCATCAGAGCCAAACCCGTTATTATGTACATGCTGTTGCAATCGTTACGGAAAACGATATAATAGCCAGCCAACCTTACCTCTCTGATGAAATACTGCATAATGACATACGAGCCTATAAACTGGAACAGATAAAGGACTGTGAGAAGAATTCCCGTGGTTTCGAGATATTTCGAGACTTTTGTAACAAACACTTCGCCCTTGCGGATGCTTTGCACAAGCTTAAAGACCATGCACAGAATCCACACAACAACTACCGCCTCGAGCGCAAGCAGAACAATGGCATAAACCAGCGTAAAATTCTTGAGTGGCGAATCGGAAGCAGGCTGTATAAGTTTAGCCTTCTGCACCTCAACTATATACGCCTGGTTATCAAACTTTGACATCAGAACCTTCTGCGTATTCTTAGGCTTCACATACACCTCGTAACTTATCGTCGGAAAGTGTTTTGTTACAATTCCGCCATTGTCGAGCGTGTCGCGACTGGCATACCACGACGGAACATCGGCAATCTCCATTTTCTCATCGGGCACAGAAGCGTAGGTTACATTATCGAAAATGATAAAATTAGTCAGCACAATGGCTACCAGCGCTGCAATAAACAGCGTGATGTAATTTCTAAGTTTCTTGTTCATAGCATATTAAGTTTATATTCATTGACATCCAAGGTTTATAAGTCGGGCAAGAAATGCCTCATAAGGAATCACGACGCCGCCAACAAGCGAATCGCGCGAAACAAAGCCAGAAGATAGTTCGGCAAATCCGATTTTGCCTCTCGTCATCGGCCGGCTACAATGCTGTATGTTCGTTGCCACCAAGACAGCGAGCCACACAACGCACAGCACAATGTATTTCTTTGCATTGATGTTCATAGTTATTCTATTTTATTGTTAAACGATAAATATTTACGGTACAAAAATAAACAGAATATTTAAATCAGCAAAGAAAAACAATATTATTTTATTGTTTTACGATAAATTCGCAAAAAAAAATTCTCGCCAACATGAACATTTCTTCATGTAAGCGAGAATTGTGACTATGATTATTCCTACTTGCTATAACGATTCCCAACAAAGCCGTTGTTTACTTTGCCTGCCATCAAATTAATTACCACTTCAGTTCTTCTTGCAGAATCACACCGTCCTCCATGGGACTATCAGCCTCTGTAAAAGCTTTGGCTTTGTACTGTATGCACATCATTGTAAGGTTCTCGCAGCCAGTGTTCTTCAGCGCACGCTTGCCATCAGGATCTACGCGTACGATACAGCCCTCGCTAACTGGAATCAGATCGCCATCCACCTGATACATACCCTCACCCTTCAGAATAATGTAAAGTTCCTCATGGGTCTTGTGGGTGTGCAAGAAACCACTATCCTGACCGGGAACGAGCGTTTGGAAAGACAGATCGCTACCCGTTGCGCCTACAATCTGCCCAACGAACACCTTACCATGAAGCGTGAAGTCAGAGCCAAGAGGAAGTTCATAATCCATCAGGTCACTAAACTTACCAACGTTAACCACTTTGTAATTTTTGCCACTCTTTGTTGTCTCAATCTGTTTCATAATTCTTATACGTTTAATTTGTTATTTATTTGTTTTGACTGATGCAAATGTACGGCAAAAAAGAGCCCCGTACAAGAAGGCACTTTTTTGTTAGATAGTTACCCAAAAGTAGGAATTGCGAATATTCGAGGCTTTCAGAGAGTCGGATTTAACATATTTTAACACTTCTTGTTTAGGTTTCTTTTGGTTACTTGCTATAATTCGGTTAGTTTTGCTGAAAAATAAACAATTATGACTGAGATTCAGAAAAAATATTTAAATTGTCCAATCCGACATGTGATTAGCCGATTTGGCGACAAATGGTCAATGCTCGTTTTGTTATCGCTCGACAGCAGCGAGACTGGCATATTGCGTTTTAACGAAATACGCCGTCTAATGACAGACTGTTCGCAGAAAATGCTCTCACAAACGCTAAAGAACCTTGAACAGACAAACCTCGTGCATCGCAAAGTCTACCCAGAAGTTCCTCCCCGCGTAGAATACTCGCTAACCGACACGGGAAAATCACTCATTCCTGCCCTTTCAGCCTTGGTTGAGTGGGGAGAGAAAAACTTCAAAAATGTAGTTACTGATTGAGGTATGTCTTTTCACGATTGCTATTTATTTCCTGTTATTTTATGAACAGAAAAAGCATAATAATCATTCTGTTCTGCCTCGTGACAACGGCAGGCTGGGCACAAACAGAAGAAACTGCCTACACGCGCAATAAAGAAGACTGGTCTGCTGGAGGAATATTATTATTAGCATTTGTCGGTTCTACCGAGGGGTTCGACAATAGTATAGAACAATACATGCCGCATGTTCCCGAGATTTGGTTTGGGCCATCTTTCGTTAATATGGGAAAAAATCAGAGCCAAATTCATCTGAAAAGCGGACTACTAAACAAATTCGACTGCGGATGCACCATTCTGTTAGTTTCAAGAAACCTTTACCGTGGTATGGTAGGCGTTTCTGCCGGAATACAAACAGTAGCACCATGCTATACGGTTGCCAATGATTATGGAGCGTATAAAGGAGATGACTGGATAGAAGTTGCACCAAAGGATAATTATTACGACAAAGAATATTTCAATTTCACGATGCTTCGTATTCCCGTGCTGGTAGGTGCTCAGACCAAGAACCATCATTTTTCGGTTCAGACAGGATTCGGCCTGTGCTATTCCTCAAAACCGGGCGCGCAATGGCTTGCAACCGTCGGAATTGGTCCGGTAACCGTAAACTATTCAAAAAACCTCTTGCCTCTGTTCAAGACAAGAGATGGTGCAAGAGCATATCCGTCATCCATTACCGTTGGAGTAGATCTGCTTTACATAATGTGCCACTTCAGCAAATAAAGAAAGCGATGCTGCCCGAAAGCAACATCGCTTTTTTATTCTCCAAGACAATAATCCGCGTATTTAGTTATCCGATGGCACGAGATACATATCAGCCAAAGCAGGATAGCCCTTTGAAGACATAAGCGAATCCCATGCCTTGGGCAATTCTATGCTCACAACAGAAAAACCGCCACCGGGCATAATCTGAACTTTATTGCGCGATGCATCGCCAGTTACGAGGAATGCCGTGGCACCCTTCCTCATGGTTGGGATAGTAGTCATCGTTTCATCAGGAGTATCGTACCAAACAGGCGTAGAGGTTGTTTCACCGCCTTCGGCTTTGACTATGTGACTGAGATATTGCCTGAAACTATGCTCCTCTCCGTCCCTACGGCTACCCGGATTTGCGTAATAGTTTGCAAACGCGCGTTCGTAAGCCGAGCGTCGGGAGTTCTGAATAAGCGCATCTTCGAGAGAGCCGATGGCTGAATATCCGCAGGAGAGAATCTTTGCAACAGGTTCAGTCATTAAAACCACCCTATTGGTAAATTGTCTGCCACTGCCCAATGCAAACTGGCAGCGTTCAGAGATATCCCATGCCATTAGCTGCATTACACGTTCGGCGTCTGTAGTAGACGGCGCCATATTGTTTCCCCACATAAGTGCCGATGTAAGCGTTATGGTATTGTCGTTGATATTGTAGCCTTGCTGCTCGCTCCATGTCTGCCAGCCAACACGACGGCAAGCCTCCTCGTCCTCGACAAGACACCACGGCTGAAGATAGCCAAATGTTCCCATTCTATTATGTCCTACGGTATATCCCGCCAGATTCTGCATGGCAAGACTCATAAAGCGGCTTATCGACAAATTAGCATCGGCATTTATCTCGCCCTGCCCACAACTTATGCCCAACTGACGAGCCACCGGACCGTTTATCCACGAATAAGGAACCCACGCGTGAGTACTACCCAACGTGCGACGAAAACCACCCCCAGCCATTGCCTTGGTCATTGCCACAAGTATTGGCATATACTCAGGCTTGCACCCAGCCATACACGCATTTACAGCAACGTGCCATGTCGTTGTGTTGCGGAATGCACCCGGAAGTAGGGCTATGGTCTCGTCGATACGATAGTCGGTATAGTCAAGATATTCCTTAACCTTCTCGTAAGTGGGTGGACAAAACGGCATCCCATCGCTCCAACCCATCGATTTAAAATAAGCATAAATCTCATCGAGCGAGCCATGAAACACATCATCAGTAATACCTTGTACTGCCGCATCTGCGGCGTATTCGTCTTGGCGTATAGGCGTAGTAAGTGCAGTAACTATCTGCTGCCATATTACATCACGAGTGTTCTTGATTAGCTGTTCCTCGGTATGCGATGCAAAAGCACCCGGATACACCGCCACCCTAAGTACCGGCACACCGTTGTTACGAGCCGTATAGCGTGCCTGCTGGTCAAATCCGGGAGCTGTGATGATGACCGACGGAATGCCCATTTTTTCGGCAACAATACACGAGCCAGTCTCCTTCGGCGTACAGATTCCGCAGCCGCCGTTCCCAGCAATTACGGCATCAACCTTTAGTTCTGCAAGTCGACGTCTGAACTCTTCTGTGCCTTGCCGCTTTATGCCCGGTGCGGGATAAGGCCCGGCAATAGGCAACTCATCATACAGAATAACCTTCGCACTCGGATAATTTGCCTCAATCAGCCTTTTCAGTTCTGGATGCGTAATGTTGTACATAAAATCATCGCCAACGATGGCAATCGTCTTGCCGTTTAGAGTTTTCAGTCTTGGTGCCATATCTATTGGCTTGATGGTTGAAAATCCTACGGGGCAGACTACGCTGTACTCTATCTCTACGCTGTTACTCGAACCGCAGGACTCGTCACATTCATAACGATTTGCCTGTGCAAAAGCAATCTTCGAAACAGAAAACAAAATGCTGATTGTCAGCATCATTCTCAGGAATAACCTTTTCATATCACAATTATTTTCAGATGTTTGTCGTTTGGTTATATGATACGTAAACAACCCAAAGGTTAAAAATTTTAAAAATTTTTTTTACTTTTGTCTACCTAATGTGTCTAAACAATATATGGATTCAAGAAGAGAGCAGACACAATTATATGAGATGCTACGAAACCCGAATCTGCGCGATGAAGGGTTCAGGCAACTAATGGCACAATATGGGAACAGACTGTATTGGCACATTAGGCGAATTGTTGTTGGACACGATGACGCCGAAGACGTATTGCAAGAAACATGTATCAAGATTCTTGACAACATCAGCAGTTTTCGTGGCGACGGACAAATAACAACATGGATTTACAGCATTGCCACCAACGAATCGCTAAGACACCTGCGCCGACAGACTCATCTGTTTCAAAGTATCGACTCACTGGCACCAACACTAATCAGCAAACTTCAGGCAGAAACATCGCTCGACAGCAACAAAGCCGAAGTAGTTTTTCAAAAGGCATTGCTTACTTTGCCAACGCAACAGCGCATTGCATTCAGCATGCGTTACTACGACGAACTGAGTTACGAAGAGATTGCCACAATCACTGGCAAAAGCATCGGCACACTGAAAGCCAACAATCACTACGCAACAGAGAAAATAAAGAAATTCATAAAAGAATACGGCTTATGAAAGATTTAAAGAAATACGAAATGCCATATCGTGAGAGCAAAGAATACGTTGACAACATCGTAGAACGCGCCACCGAACAGGCAATAAGCAGGCAGAGAACCACCAAGACTCACACTCTGTACAAATACATTACGGCAGCAGCAGTTACGGTAATACTGGCAGGCTCAGCCATCATCTACTACAACCATACAAACTTCAGCAAAGAACTGATTGCTGAAAATAGCACAAGTCCTGTTGATGATTTTCTGAACAGTATTACAGACGAAGAGATACAGATGCTGCCGTATTACGAAGTCGAAGAAATTCCAGAATATTAAAAAAATAAGAATATGCGACAATACATTATCACACTGCTGCTGATGCTGTTTACTGCAAGCGCATCAGCACAAAATACACAGAAACTGAACGAACGGTATTTTCAGGCAAAAGTGCGCGAACTTACCATGCGTCTTGATATGTCTGACAGTCAGAAAGAAAAATTCGTTCCTATTTACCGACGTTACAGCAAAGAGATGCGAGCCACCGTTGGAGAATACAAGAAACCTGCAAAGCCCCTAACCAACGAAGAACGTCTGGCTCTTACAAAACGTAAAATGGAACGCCAGCAACAGGCGCAATCCATTCGCATGAAGTATGTAGACGAGTTTGCCACCATTCTCTCGGCAGACCAAGTAAGCCGTTTTTTCGAAGTTGAAAACGAAATCCAGCGGAAACTGATGCAACGCCGACAACAAGCCAGCCAACAAAAATAAAAGAAAGCGATGCTGCCCGAAAGCAACATCGCTTATTTCTTTAATACTCATCCTCGTTGAACAAAAAGTCCTCTTTTGCAGGATAATCTGGCCATACATCTTCAATGCTCTCATATATATCGCCTTCATCCTCAATCTCTTGCAGGTTTTCTATAACCTCAAGAGGAGCACCCGAACGCTGTGCGTAATCAATCAATTCCTCCCTTGTTGCTGGCCAAGGGGCATCTTCCAACTTAGAAGCCAATTCCAAAGTCCAATACATAGTCTTATAGGTTTTTTAAAGTTCTTTACAAAAATCCGTGCAAAAATAGCACAATTATTAAGAAATACAAGAATATTTCTTTTTTTTTACTTATCTTTGCCTACATTAATTCATTTTATATATACAAAGGATGAAAAATCTAAGACTATTGGCACTTGCAGCACTTCTTAACTTTAGTGCCGTAACTTATGCGCAATATAGCAATTTCGTTCCTGCAAACAACCCAGAAATCGTATATATGGGACGAATAAACAATTCTGATCCAACAACACCTAAGTTCGTATATCCGGGTGTGCAGATCAGCATGCGTTTTACCGGAACTGAAATAAAGATGAAATGCAAGCCCAACAGCGGATTCTTTATGATAAAGATTGATGACAACCTGCCGTTCAAAATAGAGTTCGGCGAAGGCATCAACGAAGTGGGACTGGCAAAGGGTATGCCAAACACCAAACATACCGTAACAGCAACGCTCTGCTACGAAGGCTATCAGAGAGTTCCTGAATTTCATGGATTTGTGATAGACGGACAGGTAGAGAACGCTCCCAAACTCCCTACACGAAAACTTGAGTTCATCGGTGACTCGCAGACATGCGGATACGGCATCGACGATGTTAGCGGAACGGAGAGCAAATTCTATGACAAGACCGAGAATTTCTACTATACATACGCAGCCGAGACTGCCCGACAACTTAACGCACAGTACGTAACGGTCTGTCGCTCGGGCATCGGAGTTTACCGCAACTACAACGGTCCGGAAACAGGAAATCCAAAGGAGGCGATGGTTGACATCTATCCGCTTACAAACTTCGGCGACCCTTCGCAGAACTGGGATTATGGCTCATACGTTCCCGACGTGGTTTGCATAAACCTCGGAACAAACGACACAAGCGTAGGCACATACAAAAAGGAACTTCTCGAGGATGGTTTCCGCAAACTCTACAAACTTGTCAGAGCACGCTATCCTGATACAAACATCATCCTCATAGACGGATGTATGCTTAACGGCAAGTCGCTTCAGGATGTGCAGGGAGCAATAACCAAGATTGTTCTCGAAGCCAACGAGAGCGGCGACGTAAAAATCTTCCGACTCGACTTCTCGCCACAAGACGGCTCGCTGGGCTACGCAACGCACAGTCATCCGTCGGCACGACAGCAGAAGTGCATGGCAGAGGAGTTGGTACCATTCATCCGCAGAATTACAAACTGGAAAGACTAAACCTTTTTTCAAATAATAATCAGCGGACGTTCAGATAACGAAATCTTGAACGTCCGCTTTTTTCGTATATTTTCCTTATTTCTAAGCTATCAGATTTCTCCGAAAATCATTACGATAAAACAAAAAAATAAGGTGATGCAACCTGATGTGCATCACCTTATAATTAAGTATTTTGGAATATTTTATTAATCCTCTGAATAGCCGATGACAGCCTTGCGGTTTGCCATCATGCGCTCGTAATCCTCACGGTTGCTTACGATAATCTTCTCGAACTCGCGAAGACCTGTACCTGCAGGAATCAAGTGACCGCAAATTACGTTCTCCTTCATACCCTCAAGTTTATCAGACTTACCGTTGATTGCAGCCTCGTTGAGCACCTTGGTTGTCTCCTGGAAGGAAGCAGCCGACATGAAACTCTTAGTCTGCAATGCTGCACGGGTGATACCCTGAAGAATCTGAGTAGAAGTAGCAGCTACAGCATCACGAACCTGAACAGTCTTCAAGTCGCGGCGCTTAAGCATACTATTCTCGTCGCGAAGCTTGCGTGCTGTAACAATCTGACCCTTCTTCAATACTGTAGAGTCGCCAGCGTCAGTTACAACCTTCTTGCCCCAGATGCGGTCGTTCTCCTCCATGAAGTCGAGCTTATCTACAATCTGCGACTCAAGGAAGCGAGTATCGCCCGGCTCGTTAATCTGTACCTTGCGCATCATCTGACGAACGATAACCTCGAAGTGCTTATCGTTAATCTTCACACCCTGCAAACGGTACACATCCTGAACCTCATTTACGATATACTCCTGAACGGCAGTAGGACCCTTGATTGCAAGGATGTCGGCTGGAGTGATTGCACCATCAGACAATGGAGTACCGGCACGAACGTAGTCGTTCTCCTGAACAAGAATCTGCTTTGACAACGGAATCATGTACTTCTTCTCCTCGCCAAGCTTAGATGTTACTGTAATCTCACGGTTACCACGCTTAACCTTACCCATTGTAATCTCACCGTCGATTTCAGAAACAACGGCTGGGTTAGATGGGTTACGAGCCTCAAACAACTCTGTTACTCGTGGAAGACCTCCGGTGATATCACCACCCTTGGCAGCGGCACGAGGAATCTTAACCAAGATGTCACCAGCCTTTACAGACTGACCGTCCTCAACAGCGATGTGACCACCCACAGGGAAGCTGTATGAACGTATCAGCTGACCGTTCTCGTCGTTGATGTGAGCAACAGGAACCTTTGTCTTGTCCTTAGACTCTGTGATGATGATTTCGCGCAAACCGGTTGTCTCATCGCTATCAACACGATAAGTAACACCCTCAATCATGTCCTCGAACTGGATGCGACCAGATGTCTCGGTAACGATTACTGCGTTAAATGGATCCCACTTAGCAATAACATCACCAACGGCAACAATCTGACCTTCTGTTGCATACAGAGTTGAACCGTAAGGCACGTTTACTGTTGACAATACGATATTTGTATTTACGTCAACGAAACGCAACTCGGCAAGACGACCAACAACTACGCGAGCTGCCTCGCCTGTCTCCTCAACAACATCAACAGTTCTAAGTTCGTCGAACTCAAGTTTAGAAGCGTTCTTTGCTACGATACGAGCGTTTGCTGCGGCATTGGCAGCGACACCACCGGCGTGGAATGTACGAAGTGTAAGCTGAGTACCCGGCTCACCGATTGACTGTGCAGCGATGACACCGACAGCCTCACCCTTCTGTACCATTCGGCTTGTAGCAAGGTTACGACCGTAACACTTCTTACAAACACCGTGCTTGCTCTCGCAAGTGAGCACTGAACGTATTTCGACGCTCTCGATTGGAGAATTCTCAATCTTCTGAGCAATTTCTTCTGTAATCTCCTCGCCCGATGCAACAAGAAGTTCACCAGTGCTTGGATGTATAATATCGTGTACCGATACACGGCCAAGGATTCGCTCCGAAAGTGATGAGATAACATCATCACCGTTCTTAAGGGCTGTACATACAAGGCCGCGAAGAGTACCACAGTCGTCCTCGTTAATGATAACATCATGAGAAACATCGACAAGACGACGAGTAAGGTATCCGGCATCGGCAGTCTTCAACGCAGTATCGGCAAGACCCTTACGAGCACCGTGAGTAGAGATGAAGTACTCGAGCACAGACATACCTTCCTTAAAGTTAGAAAGGATAGGGTTCTCGATAATCTGTGCGCCCTCGGCACCAGCCTTCTGAGGCTTAGCCATCAGACCACGCATACCTGCCAACTGAGCAATCTGGTCGGCAGAACCACGGGCTCCAGAATCCAACATCATGAACACGGCATTGAATCCCTGATCAGCCTCAGTCATCTGCTTCATCAACACCTTCTTAAGGTCGTTGTTTGCGTGTGTCCAAGTATCGATAACCTGATTGTAACGCTCACTGTCGGTGATGAAACCCATGTTATAGTTCATGGTAATCTGCTCAATCTCCTCGTTACCCTTCTTGATGATGTCTTCCTTCTCCTTTGGAATGATGATATCTGAAAGGTTGAACGACAGACCACCCTCGAATGCCAAGCGGTAACCAAGGTTCTTGATACCGTCAAGGAACTCGCAGGCACGAGCCATACCAACTGCCTTTATAACGTCTGAGATGATACCGCGAAGTGTCTTCTTAGAGATGATATCGTTGAAGAATCCAACCTCATCTGGAATAACCTCGTTGGCAATTACACGACCAACTGATGTCTCGCGCATGATTGGAACGATGTTTCCGTTCTCGTCGAGGTCGTTTACAAGAACCTTAACGATTGCGTGGATATCAACCTTGCCATCGTGATATGCGATAAGAGCCTCCTCTGGACCGTAGAAAATCTGTCCCTCGCCCTTTGCGCCCTTGCGAAGTTTTGTAATGTAGTACAAACCGAGCACCATATCCTGTGAAGGAACGGTGATAGGAGCACCGTTGGCTGGGTTCAGGATGTTGTGTGCCTGAAGCATCAGCAACTGAGCCTCAAGGATAGCCTCGTTGCTCAATGGCAAGTGAACCGCCATCTGGTCACCATCGAAGTCGGCGTTGAACGCTGTACATGCAAGTGGATGCAACTGAATAGCCTTACCCTCGATCATCTTAGGCTGGAATGCCTGAATACCGAGTCGGTGAAGAGTAGGGGCACGGTTCAGCAACACTGGGTGACCCTTCATTACATACTCAAGGATATCCCAGATAACAGGGTCGCGACGGTCTACAATCTTCTTTGCAGACTTAACAGTCTTTACGATGCCTCTCTCAATCAACTTGCGTATGATGAATGGCTTGTAAAGTTCGGCAGCCATCAACTTTGGCAGACCGCACTCGCCCATCTTCAGCTCAGGACCAACGACGATTACCGAACGAGCAGAGTAGTCGACACGCTTACCCAACAAGTTCTGACGGAAACGTCCCTGCTTACCCTTCAATGAGTCAGAAAGTGACTTCAACGGACGGTTAGAATCTGTCTTAACCGCGCTGCTCTTGCGTGAGTTGTCGAACAAACTGTCTACAGCCTCCTGAAGCATACGCTTCTCGTTACGCAAGATAACCTCTGGAGCCTTAATCTCGATAAGTCTCTTCAGACGGTTGTTACGGATGATGACACGACGGTAAAGGTCGTTGATATCAGATGTTGCGAAACGTCCACCATCAAGCGGAACCAACGGACGCAACTCTGGCGGAATGACAGGCACGTTGCGTACAATCATCCACTCAGGCTTGTTCTTTCCGCGGCTTGCACGGAATGATTCAACAACCTGAAGACGCTTCAGAGCCTCGTTCTTGCGCTGCTGAGAAGAGTCGCTGTTTGCACGGTCGCGCAACTCGTATGACAACGAGTCGAGGTCGATGCGGAGCAACAAGTCGTAGATAGCCTCGGCACCCATCTTGGCGATGAACTTGTTAGGATCGTTGTCCTCAAGCATCTGGTTGTCAGATGGAAGCGAGTCCATGATGTCGAGGTATTCCTCCTCAGTAAGCAAGTCGTTCTGCTGAACCTTCTCGCTCATAACACCCGGCTGAACTACAACGTAGCGCTCGTAATATATAATGGCATCAAGTTTCTTGGTTGGAAGGCCAAGAAGATAGCCAATCTTGTTTGGCAGTGAACGGAAATACCAGATGTGAGCAACTGGCACAACCAACTGAATGTGTCCTGAACGCTCGCGACGAACCTTCTTCTCGGTAACCTCAACGCCGCATCGGTCGCAGACGATACCTTTGTAACGGATACGCTTGTACTTTCCGCAATGGCACTCATAGTCCTTTGTAGGACCGAAGATGCGCTCGCAGAACAAACCGTCGCGCTCAGGCTTGTAGGTGCGGTAGTTGATGGTTTCAGGCTTCAACACCTCACCAAACGAATTTTCCAGAACTTCTTCAGGCGAAGCAAGTCCGATGGTAATCTTCGTGAAATTACTCTTTATCTTTAAATCTTTTCTAAAAGCCATAATTCTTTATATTGTAAAGAGTTTGTTAATCTAATGTGATGCTCAAGCCAAGACCTCTCAACTCGTGCAGCAACACGTTCAGAGACTCTGGGATGCCCGGAGTTGGCATTGGATCGCCCTTGACGATTGCCTCGTATGCCTTTGAACGGCCTGTCACATCATCAGACTTGATTGTAAGGATTTCCTGAAGAACATGGGCTGCACCGAATGCCTCGAGTGCCCAAACCTCCATCTCTCCGAAACGCTGACCACCGAACTGTGCCTTACCACCAAGTGGCTGCTGAGTAATCAAACTGTAAGGACCGATAGAACGTGCATGCATCTTGTCCTCAACCATGTGGCCCAACTTCAAGAAGTATGTGATACCTACGGTTGCAGCCTGGTCGAACATCTCACCTGTACCACCGTCGTACAAGTGCATTGAACAGTAGCGTGGCAGACCAGCCTTGTCTGTCCACTCGCACAAGTCGTCGAGCGATGCACCGTCGAAGATTGGAGTAGCGAACTTAACGCCGAGTTCCTTACCTGCATAACCAAGAACGGCCTCGAAAATCTGTCCAAGGTTCATTCGAGAAGGCACACCCAGTGGGTTCAATACCAAGTCAACCGGAGTACCATCTGGAAGGAATGGCATATCCTCCTGACGAACAATCTTAGATACGATACCCTTGTTACCGTGACGACCGGCAAGCTTATCACCTACCTGAATCTTACGCTTCTTGGCAACGTAAACCTTAGCCATCTTCAAGATTCCTGATGGAAGCTCGTCACCGATAGTGATAGCAAACTTCTTACGCTTCAACTGAGCGTCGAGTTTCTTGTACTTCTTGATATAGTTAAGCACGAGGTCGCGGATCATACCGTTGATGCGTGCATCTGAAGTCCACTTAGACAACTGGACTGTAGTGAAGTCAACACCAGCAAAAGTACCTCTTGTAAAGTGTGCTCCCTTGCTTACAATCTCAGTATTCATGTAATCCTTAACACCAGCAGACTCTCTGCCATCGGTCAAAACCATCAGTTTGTCGATGAGAATCTTGCGAAGTGCCTCAGCCTCCTTCTCGAACTCCTCGTCGAGAGCAGCAAGTTTCTGCTTGTCGGCAGCCTTCTCGCTACGGTTCTTAACGGCACGCTCAAACAGTTTGCTGTCGATAACAACACCGCTCAACGATGGAGAAGCCTTCAATGAAGCGTCCTTAACATCACCGGCCTTGTCGCCGAAGATAGCGCGAAGCAACTTCTCTTCTGGAGTTGGGTCTGACTCACCCTTTGGAGTAATCTTACCGATAAGGATATCGCCCGGCTTGATTGTTGCACCGATACGAACGATACCGTTCTCGCCCAAATCGTGTGTAGCCTCTTCGCTTACGTTAGGAATATCGCTTGTCAACTCCTCGGCACCGCGCTTAGTCTCGCGAACCTCAAGAGAGAACTCCTCAACGTGAACAGATGTAAGAAGGTCTTCACGAACAACGCGTTCGTTAAGCACGATGGCATCCTCGTAGTTGTAACCCTTCCAAGGAATGTATGCAACGAGAAGGTTCTTACCCAATGCAAGCTCGCCGTTCTCAGTAGCGTAACCCTCTGTAAGGATATCGCCAGCCTTAACGCGCTGACCAACCTCGCAGATTGGACGCATATCGATAGTCATGTTCTGGTTTGTTCTGCGGAACTTAGGGATAACGTACTCCTTAAGTGCAGGCTCAAAGCTTACGAACTCCTCATCCTCTGTTCTGTCGTAGAGAATGCGGATTGTAGTAGCATCAACAAACTCGATAACACCGTCGCCCTCGGCAGTAATCATTGTACGAGAATCCTCGCAAACCTGCTTCTCGATACCTGTACCTACGATAGGTGCCTCGGTACGGAGCAATGGAACTGCCTGTCTCATCATGTTCGAACCCATCAGCGCACGGTGAGCATCGTCGTGCTCCAAGAATGGGATAAGAGATGCAGCGATAGATGCAATCTGCTGTGGAGCAACATCCATAAGGTCTACCTGAGTTGGCTCAACAACTGGGTAATCAGCATCCTGACGACACTTAACCTTGTCTCTCAAGAAGTTTCCGTTCTCATCGAGCGGAGCATTTCCCTGACCGATAATCTTGTTCTCCTCCTCCTCTGCGGTGAGGTAGACAATCTCGTTTACGTTGCAGACGCCGTTCTCAACCTTACGGTATGGAGTCTCGATGAAACCAAGGTCGTTAATCTTTGCATATACGCACAATGAAGAAATCAAACCGATGTTCGGACCTTCAGGCGACTCAATAGGGCAAAGACGACCGTAGTGAGTGTAGTGTACATCTCGAACCTCGAAACCAGCACGCTCACGAGAAAGACCACCAGGACCAAGGGCAGAAAGACGACGCTTGTGAGTTACCTCAGCCAATGGGTTTGTCTGGTCCATGAACTGTGAAAGAGCGTTTGTTCCGAAGAATGAATTGATAACAGACGAAATAGTCTTGGCGTTAATCAAATCAGTTGGAGTGAACACCTCATTGTCGCGAACGTTCATGCGCTCGCGTATTGTTCTGCTCATACGAGCAAGACCTATAGCGAACTGATTGCTCAACTGCTCACCTACCGTACGAACGCGACGGTTGCTCAGGTGGTCGATATCATCGACAACAGCCTTTGAGTTAATCAGCTGAATAAGATACTTGATAATCTCAATGATATCCTCCTTTGTCAGAACGCGAACATCCATGTCGGTATCGAGTCCCAACTTGCGGTTGATGCGGTAGCGACCAACCTCGCCCAAATCGTAACGCTTGTCAGAGAAGAACAGGTTCTGGATAACCTCGCGGGCACTTGCCTCATCAGCAGGGTCAGCACTTCTCAACTGACGGTAGATATAAAGCACAGCCTCCTTCTCAGAGTTACTTGGGTCTTTCTGAAGGGTGTTGAAAATAATTGAGAAATCAGAAGCATTGGCATCCTCGTGGTTTACAAGGATTGAAGGCACGCCGCTGTCAAGGATGATTTCGATGTTGTCCTCGTCGAGAACTGTCTCGCGGTCCATAACAACCTCGTTACGCTCGATAGAAACAACCTCACCGGTATCCTCATCAACGAAGTCCTCGGTCCAGCTCTTAAGCACACGGGCAACGAGCTTGCGACCAACCAGCTTCTTCAAGTTTGTCTTGTTAACCTTAACCTCCTCGGCAAGGTTGAATATCTCAAGAATGTCCTTGTCATTCTCATAACCGATAGCACGCAGAAGCGTTGTAACAGGCAACTTCTTCTTACGGTCGATGTATGCGTACATCACATTGTTGATGTCTGTAGCAAACTCTATCCAAGAACCCTTGAATGGGATGATACGAGCTGAATAGAGCTGGGTACCGTTAGCATGTACGCTCTGGCCGAAGAATACGCCCGGTGAACGATGCAACTGAGAAACGACAACGCGCTCAGCACCGTTGATGACAAATGTACCATTATCTGTCATGTAAGGGATAGGACCCAAGAAAACGTCCTGAATAACTGTGTCGAAATCCTCGTGGTCTGGGTCTGTACAGTAAAGCTTCAGCTTAGCCTTCAACGGAACGCTGTAAGTCAAGCCCTGCTCCAGACACTCAGCTATAGAGTAGCGAGGTGGATCGATATAATAGTCCAAAAACTCAAGAACGAAGTTGTTTCTTGTGTCAGCGATTGGGAAATTCTCAGAGAACACCTTGAACAGACCATCATTCTTTCGAAGTTCTGGTGGAGTGTCCAACTGAAGGAAATCTCTGAACGACTTCAACTGCACATCCAAGAAGTCTGGGAATGCCACAGGATTCTTGATAGATGCAAAGTTGACACGATTGTTTATAGTTTGTGATGCCATCAGCTATGAAAAAATTATTCTTTTTTTGAATATTTTTAGACGCAAAAAGGTTAAGAACCCTCAAACTGAGGATTCTTAACCATGATTTCAGATTATACTGATAATTACTTAAGCTCAACTGAAGCGCCAGCAGCCTCAAGAGTAGCCTTCAAAGCCTCAGCGTCAGCCTTAGAAAGACCCTCCTTTACAGTAGCAGGAACACCGTCAACGATATCCTTAGCCTCCTTCAAACCAAGGCCACAAGCCTCCTTAACAGCCTTTACAACGCCAAGCTTAGCAGCACCTGCGCTTGTAAGAACTACATCGAAAGAATCCTTCTCTGCAGCAGCCTCACCTGCAGCAGCAGGACCAGCAGCAACAGCAACAGCTGCAGCAGCAGGCTCGATACCGTACTCATCCTTAAGGATAGTTGCCAACTCGTTTACATCTTTAACAGTCAAATTTACCAATTCTTCTGCAATAGCTTTCAAATCTGCCATTTTATTTAAAATTTAAAAGTTTTATACTATAAAAAATAATTATTATTAAAAAAGTGTGTCTGATTACTCAGGACGCTCGCCCAAAGTCTTCAACACGCCGTGGATGGTGTTGCCACCACTCTGAAGAGCAGAGATAACGTTCTTCGCTGGAGACTGAAGCAAAGCAACAATGTCTGCGATAACCTCGTTCTTGCTCTTGATTGCTGAAAGTACATCCAACTGATTTGCACCAACATAGATGCCTTCCTCTGCATAAGCAGCCTTCAATGATGGGTTTACACCATCCTTAGCATACTTCTTAAGCAACTTAGCAGGTACGTTTGCTGTGTTACAGAACATAACGGCTGTTGTACCCTTAAGTGTGCCGTAGAGTGAAGAGAAATCAGTCTCAGATGCATCCAACGCCTTCTGAAGAAGTTTGTTCTTAACGACCATCAAAGTGATGTTCTGCTCAAAACATTTTCTTCTCAGTTCACTTGTAGCAGCTGCATCAAGTGCAGTAAGATCTACCAAGTAGAAGTGTGCGTACTCACTTAGCTTGTCAGAAATCTGACCAATAACAATGTTTTTATCTTCCTTTCTCATGATAGTTCAAATTAGATTTCATCAATACTCTTGATGTCTACCTTAATACCACTACTCATTGTAGTTGAAAGGAAAACACTCTTAACATAAGTACCCTTTGCAGAAGATGGCTTAAGCTTCTGGATAGTATCCATGAAAGCCTTTGCATTCTCGCGAATCTGCTCAGCTGTGAAAGATGCCTTACCGATTGAAGTATGAACGATACCGCTCTTGTCAACCTTAAAGTCAATCTTACCTGACTTAACTTCGCGTACAGCCTTAGCCACATCCATAGTAACAGTACCACTCTTTGGGTTTGGCATAAGTCCACGAGGACCAAGCACACGACCCAGAGCACCGATCTTACCCATGATAGAAGGCATAGTGATGATAACATCAATATCGGTCCAGCCACCCTTGATCTTCTCGATATACTCGTCAAGACCAACATAGTCTGCGCCAGCCTCTTTAGCAGCAGCTTCAGCATCAGGAGTACATAAACATAGAACTCGTGTAACCTTACCTGTTCCGTGAGGAAGTGAAACAACGCCACGAACCATCTGGTTAGCCTTACGTGGGTCTACACCCAAGCGCACGTCTATATCCAAAGAAGCATCGAACTTAGTAAAGGTAATCTCCTTTACCAACTCTGCAGCCTCCTTAAGAGAATATGCTTTCCCTGCTTCAATCTTCTCTGCAGCTAACTTTTGATTTTTTGTCAGTTTACTCATTTCAAATTGAAGTTTTTAATTATTTACCTGGGAAATCTCCTTTTACTGTAATACCCATGCTTCGTGCAGTACCGGCAACCATCTTCATTGCTGACTCAATTGTAAAGCAATTCAAGTCTGGCATCTTAGTTTCAGCAATTGCACGAACCTGATCCCATGTAATTTCTGCAACCTTAGTACGGTTAGGCTGGGCAGAACCCTTCTTAGCCTTTGTAGCACCAAGGAGCTGAATTGCAACAGGAGGAGTCTTAACTATAAAATCATAACTCTTATCAGTGTAATAAGTGATGATTACAGGTAAAACCTGACCTGCTCTATCCTGGGTCTTGGCATTGAAAGCTTTGCAGAACTCCATGATGTTGATACCCTTAGAACCCAAAGCAGGGCCTACTGGTGGTGATGGGTTTGCAGCGCCTCCTTTAATCTGTAATTTGATTAATCCAGCAACTTCTTTAGCCATTTTAATTTATTATTATATAGATAAATTATTAGAATAATGTTGTAACAAGAACATTATTCCTTTTCAACTTGTCCAAAGCCAAGCTCCAATGGGGTTTTACGTCCAAAGATCTTAACCATTACCTTCAGCTTCTTCTTTTCGCCATTGACTTCCTCGATAATACCGCTGAAGCCACTGAATGGACCATCGTTAACCTTTACCGATTCTCCAACAACATAAGGAACATCAGAAAAGTCTTCTCCAGCGTCCTCAACACAGTCTACAGTTCCAAGAATTCTGTTTACTTCTGACTGTCTTAATGGAACAGGTTTGTCAGTTCCACCAAGGAAACCAATGATATTTGGAGTGTTGCGCAATTCGTGAGCAATTTCACCAACAAGCGCAGCTTCAACCAAAACGTAGCCCGGAAGATAACTTCTCTCTTTTACAACACGCTTACCGTTTTGTACCTGAACTACTTTTTCCGTTGGAATCAAGACTTGAGACACGTAACCGCCAAGACTACCGTTTTTTATCTCTGCTTCGAGATATTCCTTAGCCTTGGTTTCCTTACCACTAACGGCACGCAGAACGTACCATCTTTTTTCAATCTCAGCCATAAGTATGAATTATTTTGGGTAGACTATCTCCATCAAATGCTGGAATAGCCAATCATATGCGAAAACAACCAACGCAATTAGTAGGGAAGCATATAAAACAACAACTGCGCTGTTAACAAGTTCTGAACGTGTTGGCCAAGTAGTTTGGTGAACAAGTTCATTGTAAGATTCTCCGCAATAATTTTTTATTTTCTCAAACATATTATTTGATTTAGCACGGGAAGAGAGGCTCGAACTCCCGACACCCGGTTTTGGAGACCGGTGCTCTACCAACTGAGCTATTCCCGTAGAATTCCTACCTCCATTACGAAGGTAGGAAAATATTATTGATGTTTGAATTAGTCAAAAACCTCTGTGATCTGACCAGAACCTACTGTTCTACCACCCTCACGGATAGCGAAACGAAGACCTGTATTCAAAGCAACTGGGTAGATCAACTCAACCTTAATCTCAACGTTATCACCTGGCATTACCATCTCAACGCCTTCTGGCAAAGAGATCTCACCAGTACAGTCCATTGTACGGAGATAGAACTGAGGACGATACTTGTTCTTGAATGGAGTGTGACGACCACCCTCTTCCTTCTTCAATACGTAGATTGTAGCCTTGAAGCCCTTGTGTGGAGTGATAACTCCTGGGTGTGTGATAACCATACCACGCTTAACCTCAGTCTTCTCAATACCACGGAGCAACAAACCAACGTTATCACCAGCCTCACCTTCGTCAAGAAGCTTACGGAACATCTCAACACCAGTTACAACTGACTTCTTATCCTCACCAAGACCAAGGATCTGAACTTCATCACCTACCTTAACAACACCTGTCTCGATACGACCAGTAGCAACAGTACCACGACCAGTGATTGAGAATACGTCCTCAACTGGCATCAAGAATGGCTTATCTGTAGCACGAACTGGCTCCTGAATCCAAGTATCGCAAGCATCCATAAGCTCCATTACCTTGTCCTCCCACTCAGCAACGCCGTTAAGAGCACCAAGAGCAGAACCACGGATGATTGGAGTATCCTCTTCGAACTCATATGTAGTCAAAAGATCCTTCATCTCCATCTCAACGAGCTCAAGCATCTCCTCATCGTCAACCATATCACACTTGTTCAAGAAAACAACCAAGCGAGGTACGTTTACCTGACGAGCCAAAAGGATGTGCTCGCGAGTCTGAGGCATAGGACCATCAGTAGCAGCAACTACGATGATAGCACCATCCATCTGAGCAGCACCAGTAACCATGTTCTTTACATAATCGGCGTGTCCCGGACAGTCTACGTGTGCGTAGTGACGCTTTGCAGTCTCATACTCGATGTGAGCAGTATTGATAGTAATACCACGCTCTTTCTCCTCAGGAGCGTTATCAATCTGATCGAATGACTTAACTTCCTGATTACCGAAACCCTTCTTACTTAGAACTGCAGAGATAGCTGCAGTCAAAGTAGTCTTACCGTGGTCAACGTGACCGATAGTACCGATATTTACATGGGGTTTGGTACGTTCAAATTTTTCTTTAGCCATAGCTTTACTTTATTTATTTAATGAATAATCAGTCTAAAAAAAAATGTGGAGAGCTGTTACCGAGAGTTGAACTCGGGACCTCTTCCTTACCAAGGAAGTGCTCTACCACTGAGCTATAACAGCAACATTAGTGGAGCGGAAGACGGGGCTCAAACCCGCGACCCCCAGCTTGGAAGGCTAGTGCTCTATCAACTGAGCTACTTCCGCAAATAAAAAGAGTGGGCAGGGACGGATTCGAACCGCCGAAGCCGTAAGGCAACAGATTTACAGTCTGCCCGTTTTAACCACTTACCTACCTACCCGGCACTCTTTTCGAGCTTTTTGAGCCTCTTGTCGGATTCGAACCAACGACCCCGAGATTACAAATCACGTGCTCTGGCCAACTGAGCTAAAGAGGCTTATTTTGCAACGCTTCAGCATCCCTTGATGCGAAAAGCGTTGCAAAAGTAGTCAAATATTTTGAACTACAAAAATTTTTTGCAGTTTTTTTTACTTGCTACGCTGTTTTTCTTTATATTTCTGTATTTGTTTTACCAAAGCGTCAATGCTCAGGTCCACCGCCTCCTCAAAAGAGTCGCAGATTTTCTCTGCAAACAAATCCTCTCCGGGAACTGAAACTCTGATTCCAGCATACTTATTTAGTGATGTTTCTGGCTTGACAACTTTCAATGACACCTCTACCTTTCCTATTTCTTCGCTGAATTTCTCCAACTTTGCAGTCTTCTTTGCAATGAATGCCTGCAACTGGTCTGACGCATCAAAATGAATTGCATGAATTTTTGCTTCCATAATATCTCCTTTCTTTAATTTAGTTTAGGCTCTGGGATGAGCCTGTTTATAAACTTTTTTCAACTCTTCAAAAGATGTATGCGTGTATATCTCTGTCGTGGCAAGACTTTCGTGTCCTAAAAGCTGTTTTACAGCCTCGAGTTCTGCATCGTTGTTTAGCATTGCAGTCGCAAAAGTGTGCCTCAAGACATGAGGTGTACGCTTTTTCAGAGTAACGACCTGAGAAAGATATATTTTGACGATATTTCCTACTGCATATTCCGTAATCCTTTTGCCTTTATCATCTAAGAAGAATGCTTCTGGCGCTTCCGGAAACATGCTGTCTCTATCTTGCAGATACTTGCAGATTGCATCTTTCAGTTCTGTCGCGAAAGGAATCAGCCGCTGTTTGTTGCGTTTACCTGTTACCTTTATCTGCGATGCCGAGAGATCCACATCACGGACATCGAGTCCGATGAGTTCTGCGCGGCGCATTCCCGTGAGATAGAACATCAGTAAAATCAGTCTATCTCTGCTTGCCTTAAATCCCGAACCAAACTCGGTAGAATCCAGAAGCCGGTTCATGTCCGACTCTTTAACGAAGCTTGGCAGGTATTTTTCTTTCTTGGGGCCTACGATTTTCAGCGTAGGGTCTTCTGTTATGTATTCCTTTCTCAGCAAGAATTTAAAGAAGGTTCTCAAGGAACTTAGTCGTCGGTTAACCGATGTCGCCTTGCCTCCCTTTTCCATCATGCTCATCATCCACTGTCTTACAGCTTCCGATGTTACGGTTTGCCACTCCATTTCTGGATGCTGGCTTTTGAAGAAGGAATGAAACAGCCTCAAGTCATCAGCATATCTATCAACAGTGAGCGGAGAGTAATTCCTCTCATATTTCAGATATATTGAGAATGCATCTTCCAGCATAGAAACAATCGTTACACTTTTATTTTATGCAACGAAAGTAAGAAAAAAAATTCACAATTCAAAGAAAATTGGCGAAAATTATTATTCCTCGTTACGTTTTAGCTGCTGTACGTAAACAGCCTTTTCTCTCTTAAGTCTGTTCAAAACAGAAGGTTTGTCGAACTGCTGACGTGCTCTAAGTTCTTTTACTACACCAGTCTTCTCAAACTTTCTCTTAAACTTCTTAAGAGCCTTTTCGATGTTATCACCTTCTTTTACAGGTACTACAATCATGTTGTTGTTTAATTAGTTAATAAATATTTTGTTAGCGGTCGCAAAATTACTTATAGTTTTCGACTTAACAAAATTTTTAAATAAAAAACAGGCTGCCGGCGGGTAGCCAACAGCCTGTGTATGTTTATAAATCAAAATCAGATTCTGATTACAAGTTTGGGTTAAGTGTACCCCAATCCTTGATTGCAGGGATGATGCCAAGAGTTACAAGCTCGTCGCGCATCTTCTGAAGGTGCTCGTAAGAAGCCTGAAGAGCAGCCATCTCGTCTGCTGTACCCTCTGGTGCTGTGAAGTGAACGCCGTCCTTGTCGATAACTGTAGGCATAGCCATCATAACGTTCTTGTAACCGCACTTGTCGCAGTTAACGTAGCAGCCAGCAGGAAGAGTGAAAGGCTCGCCGCCCATAGCACCCTCGATCATCTTTACAGCCTGATATGCTGGGCTCTGGAATGATGAACGACCGCGAAGCTTGATGATGTTAGAACCACCCTGGATAGTGTTGTGCTTGATTTCAGCCCAACGCTCTGCTGAAAGAGGAAGGTCAGCAAGTGGCTTGCCGTCAACCTTAACCTTAGAAGCGAATACAGCCATCTGCTCGCCGTGACCACCGTAAGTGTGAGCACCAGTTACCTTGTCCTGCTGTACGCCGAACTCCTGAGCAAGCTGCTGCTGAAGACGAGTTGAGTCGAGAGCTGCAAGTGAAGTAAGCTGATTTGGCTTCAAACCTGAGTGGATAAGTGCAGTAAGAGCTGTTACGTCTGCTGGGTTGAAGATAACTACAACGTGCTTTACATCTGGGCAATACTCCTTGATGTAGTCGCCAAACTGAGCAGCGATCTGGCAGTTTCCCTTAAGAAGATCCTCACGAGTCATACCCTCCTTACGAGGAGCACCACCTGAAGAGATGATGTACTTAGCACCTGTGAAAGCAGTCTTTGGATCGACTGTCCAAGTGATGTTTGCACCAGGGAATGCGCAATGAGCCATCTCGTCTGCTACACCGTGAACACCTGGTTCAAAGATATCATAAAGACAAATGTTTGGAGTAAGACCAAGCATAAGTACTGACTGAACCATATTAGAACCGATCATACCGCCGGCACCAACAATAACTAATTTTTCGTTTGTAAGAAAATTCATGTTATATTAAATTATTTGTTTTTAATTTCTCACGCAAATATATAAAATTAGCCTTACAACATTGGAGCATGATTCCAATATATTTCGGTTGAAAAACATCTTTTTTTCATAAATTTGTATATTTGCATTTTATAATTAACGATTTTGTAATATGGAGTTGATAAAAAGAAGACTTGAAGCTTTGCGCACATGGATGAAGCAAAATAACATAGACGCGTATGTCGTTCCGAGTACAGACCCGCACGACGGAGAATACGTTCCGCAGCATTGGGAGGCAAGAAAATGGATTTCGGGCTTTACTGGCTCGGCCGGCACTTTCGTCATAACAGGCAAAGGCGCAGCACTTTGGACCGACTCGCGTTATTTCATTCAGGCAGAGCAGCAACTTCAGGGCAGCGGCATCCAGCTAATGAAGGACGGCATAGAAGGCACTCCAACCATTGCAGAATATCTGTCAGACGAACTGGAGAAAGGAAGCAACGTGGGCTTCGACGGATGGTGCTGCACTTCGTGCGATTTCATCCCATCAAGCCTCAACGCGGTTGCTACCTCCGACCCATTCGACACGATTTGGGAAGGCAGACCAGAACTGCCGCTCGACCAAGTAGTCATACAGCCTCTGGATTTTGCCGGCGAGTCTGCCGAAAGCAAGATTTCGAGAATAAGGGCTGTTCTGAAGGAAAGAGGAGTCGACGCAACGGTTCTGACAAGACTCGACGACATAGCATGGACGCTGAACATGAGAGGCAACGACGTGCATTGCAATCCTGTCTTCATCAGCTATCTTGTTATCTCACAGAGCAAGGCGAACCTATTTATCGACAAACGAAAGATTTCTGGCGAGGTTGAAAGTTATCTGGCAAGATGCGGCGTTGAATGCTATGAGTATACCGACTTTCTGAATTTCGACTTTCATCTGCCAACAGACAGACTGACAGCATTCTGTCTCGACGGCTCGTGCAACTATGCCGTCCGCAACTATATCACCTATATCTCATCCAAATTCTATCTGCTGAGGGGCGACAACTCGCCTATCGTTCCGGCATTGAAGGCCGTAAAGACGCAAGCCGAACAGGACGGCTTCAGAAATGCAATGCTTCGCGACGGCGTGGCACTCGTGAAATTTGAGATGTGGCTCGAGAAGAACATCCAAGGCGGAAAGCTTACAGAGATAAGCATCGACCAGAAACTGACTTCGCTCCGCGCCGAACAGGACTTGTTCAAGGGCATAAGCTTCGACACCATAGCGGCATATCAGACTCACGGAGCAATAGTACACTACGAGGCCACTCCCGAAACCGATGTTGAGATAAAGCCCGAAGGCCTTCTGCTTATTGATTCGGGAGCGCAATATCAGGACGGAACGACCGACATCACCCGAACATACGCCCTTGGCGACATCACAGACGAGCAGAAACTCGACTATACGCTTGTTCTGAAAGGTCACATCGCCCTCAGTTCGGCAGTCTTCCCCGAAGGAACTTGCGGCACTCAACTCGATGTACTTGCACGTTCGGCAATGTGGAAGCACGGCATAAACTATCTGCATGGCACGGGGCACGGCGTTGGCTCATACCTCAACGTTCACGAAGGTCCTCACCAGATTAGAATGAACCACATGCCTGCCGTTCTGAAAGCGGGAATGACCGTAACCGACGAGCCGGGAATATACAAGAAGGACAAATACGGCATCAGAATAGAGAACACTCTTCTGATTACAGACGACAGGGAGACTGAGTTCGGCAAGTTCCTGAAGTTCGAACCGCTGACGCTATGCCCTATCGACAAGAAGCCGATTGTAAGAGAGATGCTAACCGTCGATGAGATTGAGTGGATAAACAACTATCACAAAACGGTTTACGACAAGCTCGCGCCGCTACTCAACGACGAGGAGAAGGCATGGCTGGCAAACGCAACATCTAAAATCTAAAAAAATATGGCACTAATAAAATCGATAAAAGGACTTACGCCTAAGTTTGGCAAAGACTGTTATTTTTCTGAGAACGCCACAATTGTCGGCGACGTTACGATGGGCGACGAATGTTCGGTATGGTTCAACGCTGTTGTGAGGGGCGATGTGAACTACATCAAGATTGGCGACCGCGTTAATATTCAGGATGGTAGCTGTCTGCATACCGCATACCAGAAGGCTTATATTGAAATAGGTAACGACGTGACAATAGGTCACAACGTGACGCTTCACGGCTGCAAGATTAAGGATTTCGCCCTAGTGGGAATGGGCGCAACGGTTCTCGACAACGCGGAGATTGGCGAGGGGGCGATTGTTGCCGCTGGTGCGTTGGTTCTGCAAAACGCAAAGGTTGGCGACTATGAACTTTGGGGCGGCGTCCCTGCGAAATTCATCAAGAAGATTGACCCCGAACAGACGATGCAACTGAACAAGACGACTGCCTCGCACTATGTTATGTATAGCAAATGGTATGCTGAAGAAACAATTGACAATTCTGAGTTGAAAGTTGAAAATTGAAAAAATCATAATTGACAATTCACAATTCAGAATTGACAATTGACAATTCACAATTGATAATTCAAAATTATAGAAAAAGGGGGCTATTTTTTCTTTTGGTAAATACGAAATGGTGGCAAGGTACGTCCAGGGTACATCCAAGATACGTCCAAGCAAGCCGGAAGGAATAGGAAAACAATTCAAAAGGTAGACAAAAGATTCGATGGTAGTTCGTCTAAAATCTTATGAAGGGCTTCTATGGGTCGGGAGACAATTCACAATTCATAATTCATAATTCATCATTTGGAATTAAATTATTTTTGCGAGTTCGGAATACCATTGTCGACAGTTGATTATACTTATTACAGACTCTGAAAACCCGAACGGAACCCGAAGCTATCCCGAATAAATCCTACGGCAAACTCCAATCAACGGCAAGCACTCAGTAAGAATGCTCCATCACCTGCCGCAATGGGCGACCACTTTCAGGGTAGATGATGTTCGTGTCGTTTTAGTCCGCAGATCTTACGGATGCTGCGGTTACTGAGAGGTGACGCATCCAGCGTCATTCCAAATAATCATCTCATGATACAGGAAAAGATGCATTAATATACGTTAGTCGAACCTATGATGAAGCTACCCCCTTGCTACCATCTTACTATCCCCTTACTACCCCCTTACTATCAACCTAGCAAGAAAGGGACTTTTTGTTATCTTTCTGTATGATGATTCATTTTTCATCTGTATATTTTTGCACAATGCGATTTGTTCGAATAACTAAATGCAGAAAACGCATTTCCTTACCACGAATTCGCGTGATTTTTTGAAAAAAAGGCGGAAGAAGGAAGATGGATGTGTTGCGTTCTATCTTCCTTCTTCCGTATTCAATAGTTACCTTGCAAAAGCAGGCAAACGAAAAGTCTGATTAGATGAAGAACTCGCTCTCGTCTACAAGACCGGCACGAAGAGCGTATTTGATTGCATCGTGAACGCAGTTTACGCCAAGTTTGCGGAAGATATTCTTGCGGTGCGAGTTGATTGTGTGTACGCTCGAGAATCGGTCGGCGGCGATTTCCTTCGTCGTCTTTCCAAGTGCGATGGCTTTCAGAATCTCGCGTTCGGTATGAGTGAGTTCGTCGCGACGGTTCTCAGCCTCGGCTGCCTTCTGCAACAGAATCTGCGTTGCCTGCTGCGAGATGTAGCGCACGCCCGTCATCACATAGTGAAGAGCCTCGCGCATACTGTCGAGCGATGCGTCCTTGTAGGCAACACCCACGTTCTGAGTCTGATAAACGACATAGCGAAGGAAGTTTGGCGTAAGTTCTTCTGACAAAAGTAGCCAGCACGATGTGTTCTGATAAAGGTCGCACACAATCGTAAAGTTCTCCTGATTGGTGAAGTCGAACATAGTATAATCTACCACAACCGCCGTTTTCTTGCCGTCGCGAAGCAGATTGTTCAACTGCGTTTTGTTCTGCGCATAGGCAATCTCCAAGTCGTCGATATGTATTTCCTGCGCCACGCTTCGGCTCAAAGCCTCGACAGCGTATGCCGTGAGAGGCTGATTATCTGCTATAATAAGTCGTTCTACTATCATGTTTGCGTTTTGTTTATTGGTTTTCTTAAGGTATTACTGACCGCCGAGTCGTTCGAAGAAGACGATGATGTCGTCCCACGTCTTGAACGGGTCTTCGCCGAACTTGATGAACGTGCCCATAAACTTGTCGGCTCCGTTTACATCGCGGTCGTCAATAAGATAGTCGCCATAGTTAAGTTCCTTGTGGTGGCTCACGATAAGGCGGCGGAAAGAGCCTACTCCCAGATGCTTCTGCACCCACATCAGCTTGTCTGACCATGCCGTTGGGTTGCTGAAAGGCGGGCTCGTGAGGATGTACGTGTCGTAATGCTCAGACAGATAGCGGAAAGCCTTCACCGCACTCGGCATAGGGTCGAGATTGGCAAAGAACCCCGGAATGTCGTAAACCCTGCCCTTGTACTGCTCAAGCAGAGCCTCGTCTTTAATTTTGCGCCATCCGTTGTCGAAGTCGTCAAGAACGCCGTCCAGATCGATATACAGAACCGGCTTGCTG
>JAEEGI010005214.1_pt1 | contig 30052 bp, 23 predicted proteins | sample 8958751 | NCBI WGS metagenome assembly JAEEGI01 (sample SAMN16246545, study PRJNA631951) | gut metagenome | biome: gut microbiome; feature: rumen; material: KS-attached | host: Bos | place: Iran: Karaj | collected 2018-10 | reverse complement strand
AGACGCCGAGCAGAAGCCGCGGCAAGAAGCAGGTCAGCGCCGTGAAGACCGGCGAAACGGAAAGCAGCGCCGCGCCAAACGGACTCATGCCGAAGCACTGGGCAAACGAGGTTGCGCCGAACGCAAGGCCGAGCACCGCGCCCGCGCCCGTGCCGACCGTGACGGCGCCGAGCGCGACCGGCAGCACCATGAGCGTGATTTCGATCACGCCGACCTTGAGATAGCCGATCGGCGTGAAGGCCATGACGACGATGATGGCAAGGAACGCCGCGGTCAGCGTCAGTGAAAACAGCTTGTTTTTGTTTTGCATGAAAAAACCTCCGGGAATCTTGTGAAAACTGTGATTCGGGCTTTTCAACCGATAAAAAACGGCGCGCGGGCCGCGCACCGTTTTTGTCAGTCGTCAGGATCTGTGACCGTTGCCTCTGCGGCGGTTATTGTCGCGGCGCGGTCTGCGCGGCTCGTCGTCCACGTCGTTTTCCGGCGTGAGGCCTTCAATCTCGATCAGCGCGTCGCGGCGGGAAAGATTCAGGCGGCCCTGGTCGTCGATCTCGGTGACCTTGACGATCACTTCGTCGCCGACGGTGACGCAGTCTTCCACCTTGTCCACGCGCTTGACGTCAAGCTTGCTGATATGCACAAGGCCTTCCTTGCCCGGCGCGATCTCCACAAAAGCGCCGAAGGTCATCAGACGGGTCACGACGCCGCGGTAGATGGCGCCGATTTCCGGATCCTTGGCAATCGTTTCGATGATGGTCATGGCGCGCTTCGCGTCGTCGATGTCGATGGCGGAAACGAAGATGGTGCCGTCCTCTTCCACGTCGATCTTGCAGTTGCATTCGGCGCAGATCTTCTGGATGACCTTGCCCTGCTTGCCGATCACGTCCGCAATCTTTTCCACGTCGATCTTGGTCGTGAGCATCTTCGGCGCATACTTGGAAAGCTCCTTGCGCGGCTCGGCGATGCACGGCAGCATCACTTCGTCCAGAATCTTGCAGCGGGCAACGTAGGTCTTCTCGAGCGCTTCCTTGATGATCTCCGGCGTGAGGCCGTGGATCTTGAGGTCCATCTGGATGGCGGTGATGCCGTTCTTCGTGCCGGCCACCTTGAAGTCCATGTCGCCGAAGAAGTCTTCGAGACCCTGGATGTCGACCATCGTCATGAAGCGGTCGCCCTCGGTAATCAGGCCGCAGGAGATACCGGCCACGGGCGCCTTGATCGGCACGCCGGCCGCCATCAGCGACAGCGTGGAGCCGCAGACGGACGCCTGCGAGGTGGAACCGTTGGACGAGAGCACCTCGCTGACCAGACGCAGCGTATAGGGGAATTCCTCGACCGAGGGGATCACCGGCAGCAGCGCGCGCTCCGCAAGGGCGCCGTGACCGATCTCACGTCTGCCCGGGCCGCGCGGCGGGCGGGTCTCGCCGACGGAATAGGACGGGAAATTGTAGTGATGCATATAGCGCTTGTGGTCTTCCTTGTCAAGACCGTCGAGCAGCTGGGCGTCAGACATGGTGCCGAGCGTGGTCACGGTGAGCACCTGCGTCTGGCCGCGGGTGAACATACCGGAGCCGTGGACGCGGGAAAGCAGGTCGATTTCGGCGTCGAGCGGGCGCATATCGTTGATGCCGCGGCCGTCCACGCGCTTGCCCTCGTCGAGCAGCCAGCGGCGCACGACGAACTTCTGCAGCTTATACAGGCAGTCGTCGAGCTTCGCGGTCTCTTCGGGATACACTTCGTCGAACTTTTCGTGCACCGCTTCATAGACGGGCTTCAGCCGTTCGTCGCGGATGCGCTTGTCGTCGGTGTCGAGCGCCGCCTTGACCATATCGATGGCGAAGTCCTTGACGGCTTCGAACATGGCCGGATCGGGATCCTGCGATTCAAACGGGATCTTTTCCTTGCCGACTTCCTTCTGGATGCCCTTGATGAATTCAACAAGCTCCTGGTTGACCTTGTGGGCATACATGATGCCGTCGAACATGGTCTCGTTGTCCACTTCGTTGGCGCCGGCTTCGATCATGGCGACCAGATCGGCGGTGGAAGCGACGGTCACGGCCATGTCGCTGCGGTCACGCTCTTCCTCGGTGGGGTTGATGACGAACTTGCCGTCCACCAGGCCGACGGAAACGCCGGCGATCGGGCCGTCCCAGGGGATCTCGGAAATGGAGATCGCGATGGAAACGCCGAGCATGGCGGTGATTTCGGGCAGGCAGTCGGGGTCGACGCTCATCACGGTGGCGACCACGCCCACGTCGTTGCGCATATCCTTGGGGAACAGCGGACGGATGGGACGGTCGATCACGCGAGAGCAAAGGGTGGCCTTTTCGCTGGCGCGGCCTTCGCGGCGCTGGAACGAGCCGGGAATCTTGCCGACCGAATAGAGCTTCTCTTCAAAATCAACGGAAAGCGGGAAGAAATCGACGCCTTCTCTGGGCTTTGCGGACATGGTAGCCGTGCAAAGGATTTCCGTCTCACCGTAGCGGATGAGGCAGGAGCCGCCGGCAAGGCCGGCCATTTTTCCGGTTTCGACCTTGAGCGGTCTGCCGGCAAGGGTGGTTTCAAACGTTCTGAATTCCGGGAACATAGCTTTTACCTAACCTTTCTTCTTGAAAATAATCTATTTTCACGCAAGGTCCGGTTTAGCAATAAATGCAGCGTTTCGGCGCGGAAACGTTCCATTTAGTGCTAATCCGTATGGAGCCCTGCGGAAAACGAGGCGGAATAAACGACATAAACAGCAGACACGTCGGCCGTGCCTGCTGTTTTGCGTTTTCTTATTTACGAAGGCCGAGTCTTGCAACGATGGAACGGTAACGTTCGATGTCGTTCTTCTGCAGATAAGCGAGCAGGTTGCGTCTGTGACCGACCATTTTCAGAAGACCGCGGCGGGAATGGTGATCCTTCTTGTTGGTCTTCAGGTGCTCGGTGAGCGTGTTGATGCGGTGGGTCAGCACTGCGATCTGCACTTCCGGGGAACCGGTGTCGCCTTCGTGGGTGGCATACTCTTTGATGATGGCGGTTTTTTCTTCTTTTGTGATCATTGCGTTTCACCTCATAAAAATATTTCATCTGCCTGACCCCCGGCGTACGGTTGGTGAAATGTTCTTAGCGTGACATTTTGACGCCCCGAACTTGGTCCGTACACTGAGAAATCGGCACAATGCTCGAAGATTATACCATAGGGTTTTGAAAAAGTAAAGACTTTTTGCACAAAAAATGCACTATTTTTTTGACACATCGGCTTCCACGAAGGCTTTGATCCGCGCCGCGTCGCGGTAGCCCTTCTCATAGAGCCGTTCCAGATTCGCCGTGTCGTTCGTCAGCGTTTTGATGCCGCACACGTCGTCGGGCGAAATAATCAGGCACCTGCCCTCGTCTGCAAAGCCGTGGGCCAGCTCCAGCTGACGGTTATAGATGTTATGACGCTCGAGCAGCAGTCTGGACAGATTCGGACGGATAAAGCGCAGCAGCACAGCGCCCAGCAGGTCGCGCCGCTTGCGCTGCATGGGGCCGTCGGGCATCGTCAGGATCAGCACGACTCTGTCGCAGCCGTCAAAGAACGCCTTCATGATCGGGATCGGCTCCCCGACCCCGCCGTCGCTGCAGGGCGCGCCGCCGATCTTTTCCGCGCGGGCAAACAGCGGAATGGCGGAAGAGGCCATCAGCACGCGGTAATCGTCCTTTGCAAGATCGCCCTTGCCGAAGTATTCGATCTTGCCGGTCTTCGCGTTGGTGGCAACAATGCAAAACGCGCTGTCGTTTTCCATCAGCGTTTCATAGTCCAGCGGATCCTCGCCGTCCGACGCCGAAAGTGTGCCGTAGATGTAATGCAGATTCAGAAACGCGCCGATCTTATAAAGATTCGACGGGCTCATATACTCCTTGCGCTTGGAATAATCAAGATAAAACCGGCGGTTGCGGCCGCGCTGCTTTGCAAGAAAGGACGCCACGTTCGCGCTGCCGGCGGAAACGCCGAGGCAGTAGTCGAACCGGACGCCGTCGTCCAGCAGACGGTCGAACACGCCCGCGCCGTAGATGTCGCGCAGGCCCCCGCCGACGTCAATGATACCGACCATGAAGCCGCCTCCCCGTCAATCAGATGTCTTCCTTTTCATTATACGCGCATTTCTTCGCCTGTCAAGGAACCGTTTTTGTTTTTTTCGGCGGCGAAAACGCAATCCCGCGGCCGAATCGCTTGACTTTTCGCGCTCGAGTTGTTACAATATATTCATGTTTTAGGCAAATTTAAACAACAAAGGAGCATCCGTTATGAGCAAGCTGCAAACCCTCATCGACAACAAAGGTCTCGGCGCAAAATACATGATCGACGAGATCACCAAAATCATCAAGACGCTGCCGAAGCGCGACCCGGGCTCCGAAGGCGAAAAGCTCACCTGCGAATACATGGCCGACGTGCTGAAAAACGACTGCGGCTGCGAGGACGTCAAAATCGAATCGTTCAAAGAGAACCCCGGCTCGTTCTACGGCTGGCTGTATATCACTTTGACCTGCATGCTGATCGCGGTGGTCACGTTCTTTGTGAACCTCGCGTGGATCTCGGTCATTCTGATTCTCTTCGGCCTTCTGACCGCCGTGCTGCAGTTCGGCCTGTATTTCAAGTTTGTCGATAAGCTCTTCCCCGAAAAGACCGGCCACAACGTGACCGCCGTCAAAAAGTGCACCGGCGAAACGAAGCGCCGCATCTTCTTCAACGGCCACGTGGACGCCGCTTGGGAATGGCCCGTCAACTATCTGCTCGGCGGCGTCGGCTTTGAAAGCCACGCGATCATCGGCTTTGCCGGCGCGTTCTATTACCTTGCGCTTTCCATCATCAAGCTGGCGACCGGCGCAGCGCTGACCAAATGCGCGCTGTGGGGCCTGATCTTCGTTCCGTTCTGGCTCGGTCTTTACTTCCTCTGGAACAAAAAGCGCATCGTGGACGGCGCGAACGACAACCTGACCGGCTGCTACATGGGCATCACGCTGCTGAAGATGATGAAGGACGCAGGCATTACGCTGGAGAACACCGAGGTCGGCGTCATCATCACAGGCTCGGAGGAAGCCGGTCTGCGCGGCGCCTACGCCTGGTCGGACGCGCACAAGAACGACTTCAACGACGTGCCGACGTTCATCATTTCCTACGACACGATTCACGACCCGAAGCAGCTGATGGTCAACTACCGCAACCTGAACGGCACCGTGAAGACCGACAAGGAGGTCGGCGACCTGTTCTTTGAGGCGGCCGAAGATCTCGGCATCTTCTGCAAGAAGGGCATGGTTCCCCCGCTCGGCGGCGCCACGGACGACGCTGCGTTTGCAAAAGCCGGCCTGCGCGCAACGGGCATCACCGGCCTCAACCACAAGCTGGAAAACTACTACCACACCCGCCGCGACACCTACGACAACATGAACGAGCAGGGCCTTGCCGACTGCTACGCGGTTTCGGTCCGCGCCCTCGAACTGTTCGACGAAGGCGCAAAGCAGTAAAACAGTGCGCAGTGCACTGTTGAGTTGACAGACAATATCAGTAGATAACTACAGGGCGGCAAAAGGCCGCCCTGTTTTTCTGTTCCGGATACAATGCATTTGCCATATCGTTGTCCATTCCGGTCAAGTCGCCGTTGTTGACTTTTCTGAAATCGCCGGAGTACAGCACCGGAAGGCAAAGGATTTGTTCCGATGCGTCAGCGGTTTCTCCAAAATAAAAGCAGGGCGGCCAAAGGCCGCCCAACTGTTAACTGTCAACTGTGCACTCTTATTTCACCATGCTGGCGATTTCAGCCGCAAAATTGTCGGCCTTCTTCTCAATGCCTTCGCCGCGCTGGAAGCGGGTGAAGCCGGTCACCTTGATGTCGGCGCCGAGCTGCTTGGCCACGTTCGCCACGTAGCCGCCCACGTTGCCGTCAAAGAGATCGGTGCGGACGAACGCCTGATTCAGCAGGCAGATTTCCTTGATCTGCTTGTTGATACGGCCTTCCACGGCCTTGCCGAAGATGACGTCGTTGACGAACTGATCCTTCAGCGTCACGGCGACTTCTGCAAGCTTGGCAATGCCTTCCTTGGAAAGGAAGTTGAACAGGAACTTGTTGTTCTTCTGCTCTTCATAAGCGGCAACATCCTCGTCGCTCCAATGCTTCTCGCTGAGGACCTTTTCAAAGACCTTCTTGAGCAGCGGCTTCGGCAGCGATTCGGGCTTGTTGAGCGCACTTTCCACGGTGATGTTCTTCATCTTCGCCAGCTCTTCGGGCGTGATGTCGCTTTCGCTGAGGTATTCGGGGCTCATGGCCGCGACCTGCATGGCCACGTTTTTGCCCATGGCGACGAATTCATCCTTCGCTGCGGTCGCGTCGTCGGTCTCAAACTGAACCATAACGCCCACGGCGCCGCCGGCATGGATATAGGTTTCCACAACGCCTTCCACGCGGGCAAAGCGGCGGACCTTCATGTTTTCACGGATGGCAAGGAAGAGCTCCTGCACAGCGGCTTCCACGGTGCAGTCTGCGCCGGTGAGGGTCGTTGCAAGCAGCGCGTCGACATCGGCGGGGTTCTTTTCCGCAACGGTCTTCGCAATCTTGTTTGCCAGGGCGACGAAATCCGGGTTCTTCGCCACGAAGTCGGTTTCGCAGTTGACTTCCACCAGCACGCCGACCTTGTTCTCTTTGTCGTTATAGGCGACGACAACGCCTTCGGCCGCCACGCGGGACGACTTCTTCTGCTGGGTGGCAAGGCCTCTTTCCTTGAGGATTTCAACGGCCTTGTCCATATCGCCTTCGGCTTCGACGAGGGCTTTTTTGCATTCCATCATGCCGACGCCGGTCTTTTCGCGCAGCGCCTGAACGTCTTTTGCGGTAAATGCTGCCATAGTCGTTTCCTCCTTATTCAGCGGCGGCTTCTTCTGCCGGAGCTTCTTCCGCGGCGGGGGCGTTGCTTTCGCCCTGTCTGCCTTCAATGATCGCGTCGGCCATGGCGCCGGAGATCAGGCGGACGGCGCGGATGGCGTCGTCGTTGCCGGGAATGACGTAGTCGATTTCATCGGGATCGCAGTTCGTGTCGACGATCGCAACGATGGGGATGCCGAGCTTGTGGGCCTCGGCCACGGCGATGCGTTCCTTGCGCGGGTCAACGACGAAGAGCGCGGCGGGCGTCTTCTTCATGCCGGTGATGCCGCCCATGAACTTTTCGAGCTTTTCGATCTCGAGGTTGAGCTTGATGACTTCCTTCTTCGGAAGCATGGCGAAGGTGCCGTCCTGCTCCATCTGCTTGAGCTGGGCAAGTCTGCGGATTCTCTTCTGAATCGTGCCGAAGTTCGTCAGCATACCGCCGAGCCAGCGGGCGTTGACGTAGGGCATACCGCAGCGGGTCGCTTCCTCGCGGATGGAATCCATGGCCTGCTTCTTGGTGCCCACGAAGAGCAGCTCGCCGCCGTTTTCGCTCAGTTCGCGAACGAAAGCATAGGCTTCCTCAAGCTTCTTCACGGTCTTCTGCAGATCGATGATGTAGATTCCGTTGCGTTCGGTGAAAATGTACTCTGCCATTTTCGGGTTCCATCTTCTTGTCTGGTGGCCGAAATGCACACCGGCTTCAAGAAGCTGCTTCATTGATACAACTGCCATAGTCATATCCTCCTAAAAAATGTTTTTTAACCACCGGAAAGGCAAGGGCCTGCCAGACAGCTTTCGCTGCCAACAGGGCAGACTGACCCCTTCCGTGCGTGATCCATGGTATTATAGCACCGCGATTCTGAAATTGCAAGCGTTTTTTGAAAAAAGTTTACGGTTTTCAGCCTTCGTTCTTTTCTGCGGAAATTGCCGTGTAAACCGTTTCGGCAAAGAGCTTTGCGCCGTCGCGGTTCGGGTGACAGCCGTCCGAGAACAGATCGCTGCGGCCGTCAAACACGGTGTGCAGATCGATGGCCGGCAGGTTCCGTTCGGCGGCGATGCCGAGCATGAGCGGCGCAAGCTGCGTGTCGATCACGTCGCCGTCGATCTGATATTTCACCTCGCCGTTGACGGGGAACGCCGGCGTCGGAATGACGACGTAAATATTCGGATGGCTTTCAAGGGCGGCGAAATCGTCGAGCAGGGCGAGATAGCTTTCGCGTACCGCCTGCGGGTCCCAGTTGAACGGCTTGGAATCGTTGGAGCCGAGCATCACGACGACAACATCCGGCTGAAAATCAAGAGCCTGCCGATACAGCTTTTCGGCGCGGTAGGGCCTGTCGCCCAGATCGGAGGCCGTGCGGCCGGAATAGCCGAAGTTGTTGACGCAACAGCTGTCGCCGAGCAGACGCTGCAGCTGCGCGGGATAGCAATACTTTCCGCGATTGGGGATGCCGAAGCCGTAGGTGACGCTGTCGCCCACACAGGCAACGCGGATCTGCCCCTCCCGCGGCGTCTGCATGGGATGCACCCCGCCGAGCATGCCGTTCCAGACAAGCACGCCGAACGCCACGCCGGCAAGCAGCGCGAGACAAAGCAAAACGATCAGACATTTTTTCAACATAACAATTCTCCCCTTTCATATTAAATATTGTATCATGAAACATTGACAAGACTTGGCAGATATGTTAATATATTGTTAATGAAAAGGAGGGGGTCATTATGGCCGGCGTCTATGAGTATATTTCGGAATTCAGCGAAAAAACATTTGACGAAGTGCCCTTCGGCGACGCGGACAACCTGGCGCTTTGCCAGATCATCTATCTGCCGCTCGAGCAGGTTATTTCACCTGATCTCGGCGCGGAACCCGTGACCTTTACCGACGCGGCGAACGCATACTTTCAGAAGCAGGGCTGCAAGCACCGCCGTCTGGGGCTCGTGCTGACCAAGCAGGCCAGCATCAACCTGATGCGCATGGCGCAGACGCGGCGGTTCTCTTCGCTGCGCGTGGTCGGCATGCAGTGGGCGTTCCGGCAGTTCCCGGCGCTGCAGTTCGGCGCGGGCACGTTCCTGCTGCCCGACGGCACCGCGGTCATCGTCTTCCGCGGCACCGACGATTCCGTAACGGGCTGGCACGAGGACCTGGATCTCTTTCTGCATCACGGCATGCAGTCCTACCCCCTTGCCGTGCAGTACGTCAAGGACGTTGCGGCGCAGTTCCCCGGCGACCTGATCATCTGCGGCCACAGCAAGGGCGGCAACGTCGCGCTCTATGCCGCACTGCAGGTGGAAAAGGAAATCCGCGACCGCATCCGCGTGTTCTATAACAACGACGGCCCCGGCTTCGACAACTACGACCTCTATCACGGCGAAGCCTACGGCGAGCTGCTGGACCGCTACCGCCACCTCGTACCCTACGCCTCCATGCTCGGCATGTTCCTGGCGCACGATTTCGATTACACCGTTGTGGACAACAAGCACCACTTCGGCCCGTTCCAGCACGACATCACGTTCTGGAAGGTCAAGGACGGCCGGCTGGTCACGCGCGACGAGCTCAACGCGCTCGGCCGCTTCACCGACGTGCTGCTTTCGAATCTGATTTTCCGGCTCAACGAGGAGGACTTCCCCGTGCTCAACGAGGTGGCCGACAAATTCATTGACGCTTCAAAGGTCGATTCGCTTCTGAAGGCTGTCAAGACCCTGCCGCTGGTGGGCGGGCGCGTGCTGGGCGCCTGGATCAGGACCCCGAAGGACACGCGCGACCACTTCCGCAGAGCGCTGCACGGCGTGACCGCGACCACGGTCAAAACGGTCAAAGACTTCCGCAGGGACACCGTGCCGAGATATGCCGCCGAGGCGAAGATGCTGCTGCATAAAACATAAGAAACAATCAAAAAAAGCCGCCCGCGGGCGGCCCTTTTTTTATGGGGTTACCATGGCAGCGTTTCATCCACCACGGTGTTGCCGGCGTTGTCCACCGCCTCAAAGCGCACGTTCTGCGGCGTCAGGGTCAGCTTGGAGGCAACGTAAGTCTTGCCTTTGTGGCCGCCGTCAAGATAGGCCGTGATGCCGGGATAAGCTTCTGCATACGCCTGTTCTTCCTCTTTCTCGCCGGGCAGGAACCGGCAGACGTGCTCGTGGCCGCTGATGACGAAGCGGGCCCCCAGCGCGGAAAAGGCGTCCCACGCCGCGCGGGAGAGCGCAGGCTCCGGCTCGCTGACCTGCCAGGCGTGCGAAAGCACGATCAGCTTTTCGTTCTTCACTTTCACGGTTTTCAGCCAGTCGACCATCTGTTCGCGGTTCTGCCGGTAGGCGTCCATGCCGCCGTATTCCACGTGGTCGTCGGGCTTGTCTTCGCCGCTGTCGAGCACCAGGAAGGAATAGGGGCCGCGGTCGGCGGTGTAATAGAGCTTGTCATAGCCGAGGTAAGACGGCAGCAGATCGGCAAAGGCGCCGCGGGTCTCGTGGTTGCCGCGGACGTAGAGCACGGGAATCTCGCCGCCGGTCAGCGCGCCGCCGAACTGCACGATATTGCGCACGGCCTGTTCTTCAAAGTCCATGCCCGCGGCCGGGTCGCCGAGCATGACGACGGCGTCATATTCGCCCAGGTGGAAGATCGCCTTTTTGGCGTCGTCCAGATAGGAGTGCCAGTCGGAGATCACCAGCCAGGTCTGTTCGGCGCTCTCGTTGACCTGCAGGGTATACGGCCCTGCCGTCACGGTCTTGCCCCTGCGGCCGCCGTAGCTGAACTCCTCCACCACGCGGGTGCTGCCGACGGAATAGCGGTTGTTCTTCAAATGGACGTAGGGCACGTGAACGGTGTGCATCAGCCGGTCGCCGACCAGACGGCCGTTTTGCTGCGCATAGACAGTGTAATCCGTGCCGTCGAAATCATACGTCACAAAGCCGGTGCCCTGCGTGTTGGTGGCGAACACCACGGCGTAATCCTCGCCGGTATCCATCACAACGGGGTCGGAGACGATCCGATACGGCATCACGGGGAAGACGATCCAGAGCGCGCCGAGCGCAAAAACAAGCGCCATGCAGACGGCCAGCGCCGCCTTTCCCCTGCCCCTGCAGTTCGGCAAAAAGATCAGCAGCACGGCGGCGGCAACAAAGCCCAGAATCAGCGGCAGGTCCTTTTTCAGCCAAAGCAGCATCACAGAACCGGTCTCGTGGCCGGCGATATAGATCATGACGACCGCGGCAAGCGCAAACAAAAGCGCAAACACGACCCCGAACGCGCCCAACACACGGCAGACCTTTGCGCGCGCGATTCTTTCGTTTTGCGGCTTCCACACGCGCAGCGCCAGCAGAACGAGCAGCAGACCGAGCACGGCGGCCGCAATCAGGAACAATCCCGCGGCGCCGCCGAGAAAGCGGATGTTCGGATCATAGAACACCCAGACCATCCGGAACGCGCGGAACACGCTGAGCGCGGCGGTCAGAAGCATCGCGGCAACGCACAGCACGGGCACACGCAGGAAAAACGACTCCTTTTGTTTCATAACGCATCCCTCCGGGATTCTGTTTTCTTCACCGCTATACTATCACAAAGGCCGAGGCTTGTCAAACGGGATGAGATATAATTTTTAATGAAAAAGCGCGCCCGAATCAGCCTGAGAGTCATTGACATTCTTTTATTTCTATGTTAGAATTTCTACATCTTTTTCAATCGGAGGTGGAACCAATGACAAACCAGAGCCCGCGCGCCTGCTGTTCCCGTTTTTCTTTGTTCCCGCCGATGAACCATTGCGGTCTGTGATACGCCCGTTTTCGTATCGTTTTGATTGTTTTGCGTCGGTGGAACCGGCGCTTTTTCTATTCTGTTTTAAAAGAGGTGACTCCCCTTGCGCTATATCAAGCTGCACGAAGAGACCAAGGTACCGATCTTCCGCAACGCGATCTGGGCCTTCCGACTGGTCTGGCGGGCGGATTGGCGGCTGCCCGTCGGCACGTTCGTCTGCGAGTTTGCCAACAGCTTCATGGGCCTGTTCGTCAAAAACATCCTGTTTCTGAAAACGCTGCTGACGATCATCGACAGCCACGGAAGCTTTTCCGAATATCTGCGCTGCCTTCTGTGGTTCCTGCTGGCCGCCGTGTCGCTGCAGATTGTCCGGTGGTACGGCAGCTACGTCAGCCACGCGGCGGTGAAGACCGTGCTGCAGCGGCTGAACAACAGGCTGTTTGAAAAGGCCTATACGCTGGACGTCAGCTGCTATGAGGACCCCGCGTTCTATGACAAGTATCAGCGCGCGACGACCGTGCTCAGCGACGGCTATTTTCACGTGCTCTGCATCGACCTTGCCGTGATCCTGGGCGACTTCGTTTCGTTTTTGCTGGTCGTGGCAACGGTGATCTCCATCGATCCGCGCTATCTGCTGTTCATGGTGCCGGCGATGCTGGTCTTTGCCGTGGAAACCAAAAAGAGCCGCGCGGTCTATCGGCGCGACCTCGCCATGACGACGAACAACCGCGTCAAGGCCTATATCAAGCGCACGATGTTCCTGCGCGATTACGCCAAGGATATGCGCACGTCCAACATCTTCACGGTGCTGCTGCAGCGCTTTGAGGCGGCGACGAAAGCGAATCTTGTCATTCTGCGGGAATACGGGCTGCCGCTGTTTCTTTACAGCACGCTCAGCTCCCTGCTTTCGGAGTTCATCCCGATCGTGGGCACCTATGCCTTTGCGGGCTATCAGTTCATCCACGCGGGCACGATGACGATCTCCGGCTTTTCCGTAGTGCTCTCCGCCATCAACTCCGTCAACGGCGCGACCCGGGCGCTGGCGGAATGCTTTGACGAGATTTCGCAGATGGCGCTGTTCTTCAGTAATCTGCGCGACTTCTTCGATTACGAGCCGAAGATCACCGACGGCGAAGAGACGCCGGCGGCGTTCGAATCGCTGGAGTTTTGCGACGTCAGCTTCCGCTATCCGGGCGCGCAGCACGATTCGCTTTCGCACGTTTCGTTCACGCTGCGGCGCGGCGAAACGCTGGCGGTCGTCGGCGTGAACGGCGCGGGCAAATCCACGCTCGTCAAGCTGATGATGCGCTTTTACGACCCGACCGAGGGCGTCATTCTCTATAACGGCAAGCCGCTGCAAAGCTATCGGCTCGACAAGCTGCGGGGCGTGTTTGCCGCGGTGTTCCAGGATTACCGCAACTTTGCCGTTTCGGTCAACGAAAACGTGGTCTGCCGCCCCTGCGGCGAAGAAGACAGACAGCGCGCCCGCAAGGCGATGGAGCAAAGCGGCGTCTGGGAGCGGGTCTCGCGGTTTGAAAAGCAGGGCGACACCGTTCTGACGCGGGAATTCGATGAGGACGGCGCGGGCCTTTCCGGCGGCGAAAACCAGAAGCTTTCCACGGCAAGGCTGTTTGCGCGCGATTTTGAAATTGCCGTGCTTGACGAGCCGTCGTCCGCGCTGGACCCCGTGGCCGAAGCGACGATGTACCGCCATCTGGTGGAGGCGACGAAGGACAAAACCGTCATCTATATCTCGCACCGCCTGTCGAGCGCCGCCTCTTCCGACCGCATCCTCGTTCTGGAAAACGGCCGCATCGCGGAAAGCGGCAGCCACAAGGCGCTGATGGAAGCGGGCGGCGTCTATGCCGCCATGTTCCGCAAGCAGGCCGCCGCCTACCGGACCGGAAAGGAGGCGCAGCAGCATGCATGAGCAAAGCAAAGACAAAAGGCAGCCCGTGACCTCCATCATCTCCAACGTGTTCTATTTCATCCGGCTGATGTTCTCGGTCTCTCCCCTGTTCGTCGTCACGGACCTCGTCTGGGGCGTGATCCAGTTTTTGCCGCCGCGGCTCATCAGCGTGCTCGGCATGAAGCGCGTGATCGACATTGTGGAAAGCGGCGTTCACCTCGAGCGCCTTTGGGGCGCGGTCGCGGTCATCGCGGGCGTCCTCGGGGTCAGTCATCTGCTGTCGTGGCTGTATCGCGAGTTTTATTGGAACATTGCCCGGGAAAAGCTGCCGATGGGCCTTTCGGAAAAGCTCTATGAAAAGGCGCGGTCGCTCGACCTTTCGCAGTATGACGACCCGGCGTTCTACAACAACTTCATTCTGACCATCGAGACCTCGTCCGACAACATTCAGAATCTTCTGGGCCTCGTGCGCAACTACGTTTCGTCGCTCGTGTCGTTCCTCGCGGTCGGGGCCGTGCTGATGACCATCGACCCGGTGTGTCTGGTCATCGTGCTCGCCGTCGTGCTCGCGTTCCTGCCCCTGAGCCGCAAGGTCGGCGCGCTGCAGATGGGACGCCGCAAGGACAACGCCGCGCTGCACCGCCGCTCGGACTATTTTCAGCGCATCTTCTATCTGCAGGAATACACCAAGGAAGTGCGTATGCATGACGTCAAGCCCCTGCTGATCGACCGCTACAACGACGCCGCACAGGCCGTGGTGGACAACCAGAAGAAGTATTGGAAAAAGATCTCGCTCTTCTCCGGCCTGCAGGAGATCGGCATTCAGAGCCTCGGCTTCCTGTTTTTGCTGCCGCTGTATCTCGGCTGGTGTGTGCTGGTGAAAAAGAGCCTTTCCGCCGGCGATTTCGTGGCGTCGTTCAACGGGGCCTATCAGATCGCCATGTCAGTCAACTTCCTGACCGTCTGGGCGCTGTCGGCGTTTTCGGAGCGCGGCAAGATGATTGAAAAATACCGCGCATTCCTGAAGGCCGAGCCGAAGCTCAAAGACGGCAGCGAAACCGCCGAAGCCGGCGAGCCGCAGACGATTGAGATCAAGGACCTTTCGTTCACCTACCCCGGCAACGACGCGCCCACGCTGCAGCACATCAACCTGACCATCCGGCCCTATGAAAAGGTTGCGCTGGTCGGCTACAACGGCGCGGGCAAGACCACGCTGACGAACCTGCTGCTGCGGCTCTATGACCCGACGGAGGGTTCCATTGAGATCGGCGGGCAGGACATCCGCGCCGTGACGCGGCGCTCGCACATCGACCGGTTCGCCGCCGTGTTCCAGGACTTCCAGACCTACGCCTGCACCATCGGCGAAAACGTGGCGCTGGACAGGGACCCGGACGAAGCGCGCGTGCTGCAGGCGCTCGACAAGACCACCTTCCGCAAGCCGCTGCAAAACGGCATTGACACCGAGCTGCTGCGGGAATTCAGCGACGACGGCGTGATGCTTTCAGGCGGCGAGAGCCAGAAAATGGCGGTCGCCCGCGCGTTCTATCAGAACTGCCCCTATGCGATCCTGGACGAGCCCTCGGCGAACCTCGACCCGATTGCGGAATATGAGCTCAACCGTGCCATGCTGGCGGCCTCGTCGCACAAGACGGTGATCTTCATTTCGCACCGCCTTTCGACCACGGTCGGCGCCGACCGCATCTATGTGATGGAGAACGGACGGATCGTGGAAGACGGCACGCATGAAGAACTGATGGCAAAGAACGGCACCTACGCCTACATGTTCCGCCTGCAGGCAAAGAAGTATGCCGAAGGGAGCAAGGAAGAAACCGAAGAATAAAAGCCCGCCAAGCAAACGCCCCGCTGCGGATGAACCGCGGCGGGGTGCGTATATTATTCTGAGGTTATCTCCTGATAATCTCCTCACGCTTGGGACCGTTGGAAACGTAGGCGATTTTGACGCCGATCTCCTTTTCGATAAAGTTGACGTAATCCTGCGCGGCCTTAGGCAGCTTGTCAAATTCCTTGATGCCGCGGATGTCGCAGTGCCAGCCGTCCATCGTGACGAGCACGGGCTTGGCCTTTTTGAGCAGCGGCGTGACCGGGAAATCTTTGGTCACCTTGCCGTCGATCTCATAGCCGACGCAAAGGCTGATCTTTTCGAGATAGCTCAGGCAGTCGAGCGCCGTGAGCACCACCTCCGTGGCGCCCTGCACCGCGCAGCCGTAGCGTGTGGCCACGCAGTCGAACCAGCCCATGCGGCGGGGTCTTCCCGTCGTTGCGCCGAATTCGCCCTTGTCGCCGCCGTGCAGCCGCATTTCCTGCGCCTCGTCGCCGAAGATTTCGCTGACGAATTCGCCCGCGCCCACGGCCGAGGAATAGGCCTTGGTGATCACCGTGACGTTTTGGATCTCATAGGGCGGGATGCCCGCGCCGATGGCACCGTAGCCGGCCAGCGTGGAAGACGACGTGACCATCGGATAGATGCCGTGGTCGGGGTCCTTCAGCGAGCCGAGCTGGCCCTCCAGCAGAACGGTCTTGCCGGCCTTGAGCGCTTCGCGGATCAGCCTGCCGGTGTCGCAGACGTAGGGCGCAACCATAGCGCGGTATGCCATCAGCTTTTCAAATACCTCGTCGACGGAAAGCTGCGGCTTGTGATAGACGTTTTCGAGGATCAGGTTCTTCACCTCGAGCACGCGGGTCAGCTTGTCGCGCAGATAGTCCTCGTCGAACAGCTCGCAGATCTGGAAGCCGGTCTTCGCGTATTTGTCGGAATAAAACGGCGCGATGCCGCTCTTGGTGGAGCCGAAGGCGTTTTTGCCGAGCCGTTCTTCTTCATAGGTATCCAGCAGCACGTGATAGGGCATCATGATCTGGCAGCGCTCGCTGATGCGCAGATTGACCTCCGGCACGCCGCCGTCCAGCACGCTCTGCACCTCTTTGAACAGCTTTTCCACGTCCAGCGCCACGCCGTTGCCGATCACGTTGATCACGTCCGGATAGCAGACGCCGCTCGGCAGCTGGTGCAGGGCGAAGCGCCCGTAATCGTTGATGATCGTGTGCCCGGCGTTTGCCCCGCCCTGAAAGCGGACGACAATGTCCGACTGCGCGGCAAACATATCCGTGATCTTGCCTTTTCCTTCGTCGCCCCAGTTGGCGCCGACAATCGCTCTTACCATCTTGCAATACCTCCGAAACCATTGCGAATTTACAGCGATCCTTCGCCGAATTCCATATTATTATACAATACCATTCTTGTGTTAGTCAACTAAAGCGAGTGCATTTTATGAAAAAAAAGAATAACACCCGGAGAAAAGTCCGGGTGCATCATCGGTTAATATAGTTTCCGGCCCATCAGCACGCCCATCACGGACGCCATCATCAGGCCGCGCGTCCAGCCGCTGGAATCACCCAGACAGTGCAGGCCCTGCACGCTGGTGTTAAAGTCGCGGTCCATCTTGACACGGTTGGAATAAAACTTCAGCTCCGGCGAATACAGCAGCGTTTCGTTGGAAGCGAAGCCCTCCACCACGTGATCCATCGACTTGATGAATTCAATGATGTTGATCATCGCGCGGTACGGCATGGCGGCGGTGATGTCGCCGGCCACGGCGTCGGGCAGCGTGGGCCGCACGTTAGACTGCGAAAGCTCCTTTTGCCACGTGCGCTTGCCGTCCAGAATGTCGCCGAAGCGCTGCACGAGGATGTGACCCGCGCCGAGCATGTTGGTCAGCTCGCCCACCTTCTGGGCATAGGCGATGGGTTGGTTGAACGGGTGGCTGAAATTGTGGGAGCAGAGAATCGCCAGATTCGTGTTATTGCTCTTGAGTTCCTTGTAGGAATGTCCGTTGACCACGGCAAGGTTGTTGTCGTAGTTCTCCTGGCTGACAAAGCCGCCGGGGTTCTGGCAGAAGGTGCGCACCTTGTTTTTGAAGGGCTTCGGATAGCCGATCAGCTTGGATTCATACAGCACCTCGTTGACCTTTTCCATGATCTCGTTGCGCACTTCCACGCGCACGCCGATGTCGACCGTGCCGGGCTGATGCGCAATGTCGTATTCGGCGCAGATCTTTTCGAGCCATTCCGCGCCGCGGCGGCCCGTGGCGACCACGGTATGCTCCGCCTCCACGGTCATGGAATTGCCGTGGGTGTCGTGGATGACGACGCCCTTGCAGGCCCCGTCGCGCAGAATGATGTCGCGGCACTCATAGCCGAACAGCATTTCCACGCCGTGGTGCAGAAGATACTGCTCAATATCGTAATAGATCTGCTGCGCCTTCTCGGTGCCCATGTGACGGATGGGACAGTCGACCAGCTTCAGGCCGGCCTGAATGGCGCGCATGCGGATCTTCTTGACCTCTTCGGTGTTGCTCAGGCCCTCCACGTGCGTGTCGGCGCCGAACTCCAGATAGATCTGATCGGTATAGTCGATCGTCTCCTGCGCCAGTTGTTCGCCGATCAGGCTCGGCAGATCGCCGCCGACCTCATAGCACAGCGACAGCTTGCCGTCGGAGAACGCGCCCGCGCCGGAAAAGCCGGTGGTGATATGGCAATAGGGCTTGCAGTTGACGCAGTGCTGCGTCTGCGCCTTGGGGCAGCGGCGTTTTTCCACGGGCTGACCCTTTTCCACAAGCAGGATGGACTTTTTTGTATCGTGCTTCACCATCTCAAGCGCGGTAAAAATCCCGGCCGGGCCCGCGCCGATGATGACGACATCCTTTTTCATAAAGCGGTTCTCCTTGAATCAGAAAAATAGCATGACGGCAATCCCTCATGCGCCCTTCAGTATACCATCAAACCGCTCCGATGTCAAACAGTTTTTCAAAAAGACTTGCTTTTTTCCTTCTTTTTAAGTATAACTATTGTGACACGGGTAGAATACTAAAAGAAGACAAACAGAAAGGATGATGACACATGGTCGGGATCGGCAGATGGTCCGCAAAGATCAACGTTTTGTTTATGAAGCTCGAGGGCGTCGTGGAGATCCGCGAGCACGACGGGCAGTATTCGTTCGACTTCACGCCGCCGGAGCGCTTCAAGGACGTGAAGTTCCGCTATTTCGACGTCTATGCCGAGGGCGACACGCTGCACGGCAAGGGCGAAGCCTCGGCGTTCCCCGGGAAAATCTTTGAGGTGGAGGCCACCTTCCACGGCGACACCATGACGGGCAAGATCGTTTTGCCGTTTATGGGCAACAAGGAGATTCCCATTCAGGACGGGCATAGAATCGGAGACTGACAGCAATTAAGAATTAAGAATTAAAAATTAAGAATTAAGAATTCACAAAACGTGAAAGAGCAAAAAAGCAGCGTGTGTGCCGATTGGCACACACGTTGTTTTCATATTATCTGGTTTCTGTCTTCTGGCTTCTGGCTATCTGAACTCAGAACAATCCGCTGATGCGGCCGTCCTCGTCCACGTCGATCCGTTCGGCGGCGGGGCTCTTCGGCAGGCCGGGCATCGTCATGATGTCGCCCGTCAGCACCACGATAAAGCCGGCGCCGGCGGAAACCTTGACGTTCTTGATCGTGACGGTGAAGTCCTCCGGCGCGCCGAGCACGGTCGGGTCGTCGGTGAAACTGTACTGCGTCTTGGCGATGCAGACCGGCAGCTTGTCGAAGCCGAGGGCGGTCAGGGTTTTGATCTGCTTTTGCGCGGCGGGCAGGATGGAAACGCCGCTGCCGCCGTAGATCTTCTTCACCACGGCTTCTATCTTCTCTTCGATGGAGCCGTCGAGCTCGTAGCTGAACGTGAAGTTGCCCTGCTCCTCTTCGCAAAGGCGCACGACCTCCTTCGCCAGCGCAACGCCGCCTGCCCCGCCGTCGGCCCAGACGGTGGAAAGAACCGTGTTCACGCCGAGGGCGCGGCACTTTTCAATGATGAAATCGATCTCCGCGTCGGTGTCGGTCGGGAAGCGGTTGACCGCGACCACGCAGGGCAGCTGATAGACGTTCTTGATGTTGGAAACGTGGCGCAGTAGGTTCGGGATGCCCTTTTCAAGCGCAGCGAGGTCTTCGGTGGCGAGCGACTTCTTGTCGAGGCCGCCGTGCATCTTCAGCGCGCGCACCGTGGCCACAACGACCACCGCGTCCGGCGTCAGACCGGCCATGCGGCATTTGATGTCGAGGAATTTCTCTGCGCCGAGGTCCGCGCCGAAGCCGGCCTCCGTGATCGTGTAGTCGCCCATCTTGAGCGCGAGGCGCGTGGCCATCACGGAGTTGCAGCCGTGGGCGATGTTGGCGAACGGGCCGCCATGGACGAAGGCGGGCGTACCCTCCAGCGTCTGCACGAGGTTGGGCTTGAGCGCGTCTTTCAACAGCGCCGTCATGGCGCCGACGGCCTTGAGGTCGCCGGCCGTGACCGGCTTGTCGTCGAAGGTATAGCCGACGATGATGCGCGACAATCTCTCCTTGAGGTCGGTGATGGAGCTCGCGAGGCAGAAGATCGCCATGATCTCGCTGGCCACGGTGATATCGAAGCCGTCCTCGCGCGGCACGCCGTTGAAGCGGCCACCCAGACCGTCGGTCACAAAGCGCAGCTGGCGGTCGTTCATGTCGACGCAGCGCTTCCAGGTGATCTTGCGCACGTCGATGCCGAGCGCATTCCCCTGCTGGATATGGTTGTCGAGCATGGCGGCGAGCAGGTTGTTCGCCGCGCCGATGGCGTGGAAGTCGCCCGTGAAGTGCAGGTTGATGTCTTCCATCGGCACGACCTGCGCATAGCCGCCGCCGGCCGCGCCGCCCTTGATGCCGAACACGGGCCCGAGCGAGGGCTCGCGCAAAGCGACCGTGACGTCTTTGCCGATTTTGGCAAGGCCGTCCGCCAGGCCGATGGTCGTGGTGGTCTTGCCCTCGCCCGCCGGCGTGGGCGTGATCGCCGTCACAAGCACCAGCTTGCCGTCGGGGCGGTCGGTGTCTTTGAGCAGTTTCGGATCGATCTTTGCCTTGTACTTGCCGTACTGCTCGATGTATGCTTCGTCGATGTGGGCCTTCGCCGCAATTTCGGTGATGGGCCGCATGCTGCACTGCTGTGCGATTTCAATGTCGGTCAGATACGCCATGGGAAACCCTCCTGCATTTTATTGGTTATTTAAAATATTTGACTGCCGCTTCAAACATGCGGATATTATAATTGCCGGGTATGTTTTTATAGAGCCCTTCGCCCACGCGCTCGCTGTGGCCCATCTTGCCGAAGACGCGGCCGTCGGGCGACGTGATGCCCTCGATGGCACAGACGGAGTCGTTCGGGTTGAAATGCACGTCGTTGGTCGCGTTGCCGTCCAGATCGACGTACTGCGTGGCGATCTGGCCGTTGGCGGCAAGCTGCCGCACCAGCGCTTCCGACGCGAGGAAGCGGCCCTCGCCGTGCGAGATCGGCACGCTGACGATGTCGCCGGGCTGCATCAGAGAGAGCCACGGAGACTTGTTCGAGGCGATCCGCGTGCGCACGATGCGCGACTGGTGGCGCGCAATGGTGTTGTAGCTGAGCGTGGGACAGGTCTCGTCTGTGTCGATGATCTTGCCGAACGGCACGAGGCCGAGTTTGACGAGCGCCTGGAAGCCGTTGCAGATGCCGCACATCAGGCCGTCGCGGCTTTCGAGCAGCTCGGTGACGCCCTCCTTGATCTTCGCGTTGCGGAAGAACGCCGTGATGAACTTGGCGCTGCCCTCGGGTTCGTCGCCGCCGGAAAAACCGCCGGGGATGAACACCATCTGCGAGCGCTGCAACGCGTCGGCAAAGGCGTCCACGCTTTCGCGAATGGCCGCGGAAGAGAGGTTGCGGATCACGAGAATCTGCGCCTCGCCGCCCGCGTCGCGCACCGCCTTGGCGCTGTCATATTCGCAGTTGGTGCCAGGGAAGACCGGGATCAGCACCCGCGGCTTTGCAACCTTGATTGCCGGCGCGGGACGGGTCGTTGCCGTATAGGTGAAGTTCTGCGCGTTGGTCTCTTTGTTTTCGATGTTGCACGGATAAACGCTTTCGAGCTTGCCTTCATACAGATCGAGATAGTTTGCAAGATCGAGCGATTCACTCTGCCACGAGAGCTTGCCGTCGTCGGTCACAACGCCGACGTCGACCGCGTCCGCAACAGGTTCGGCCGCTTCGAGCAGGAATGCGCCGTAGCAGTAGCCGAACAGATCCTGCAGCGTCAGCTTGTCGCTGAATGTCACGCCGAAGCCGTTGCCGATGGCCGCCTTGACCGCCGCTTCGGCGATACCGCCGAGACCGGGCGTGTAGCAGGAGACCGCCTTGCCGCTGCGCAGCAGATCCGTGACGCGGTCAAACACCCGAAGCAGCGATTCGGTTTCCGGCAGACCGTTTTCGTCGCTTTCGGCCTTCAAAAGCATGAGACGGTTGCCGGCGGCTTTGTATTCGTTGGAAACAACGTCTTTCACCTTTTCGGTGGTGACGGCAAACGAAACGAGCGTCGGCGGCACGTCGAGGTTTTCAAACGAGCCGCTCATGGAATCCTTGCCGCCGATGGCGCCCACGCCGAGCTCCATCTGCGCGCGGAACGCGCCGAGCAGCGCCGCCAGCGGCTTGCCCCAGCGTTTCGGGTCCTTGCGCGGCGATTCAAAGTATTCCTGGAACGTCAGATAAACGTCCTCGAACTTCGCGCCGGTGGCAATCAGCTTGCTGACCGATTCCACCACGGCCAGATACGCGCCGTGATAGGGGCTCTTTTCCATGATGAACGGGTTATAGCCCCAGGCCATCAGCGAGCAGTCGTCGGTGTGCGCTTGTTCCGTGGAGATCTTCTGCACCATCGACTGAATCGGCGTCAGCTGATATTTGCCGCCGAAGGGCATCAGCACCGTGCCGGCGCCGATGGTGGAATCGAAGCGCTCGGAAAGCCCGCGTTTCGAGCAGGTGTTGAGGTCGGAAGCAATCGCTTCATAGTTCTGCGTGAACGTTCCGCCGATTTGCTTTTGGAACGGCTGCGCCTTGGCGGGCGCAATCGAGATATGCTTTTCCGCGCCGTTGGAGTTGAGGAAGGCGCGGCTGACGTCGACAATCGTTTTGCCGTTCCAGCGCATCGTCAGGCGCGGGTCGGCCTTGACCGTTGCCACCACGGTGGCCTGCAGGTTTTCCTGCGCAGCCAGTTTCAAAAAGGCGTCGACGTCCTTTTCTTCCACCACAACGGCCATGCGCTCCTGCGATTCGCTGATGGCGAGCTCCGTGCCGTCAAGACCCTCGTACTTCTTCGGCACGAGGTCCAGATTGATGTCCAGACCGTCGGCCAGCTCGCCGATGGCGACCGAGACGCCGCCGGCGCCGAAATCGTTGCAGCGCTTGATCATGCGGCAGCAGTCGCCGTTGCGGAACAGGCGCTGCAGCTTGCGCTCCTCGGGAGCGTTGCCCTTTTGCACCTCTGCGCCGCAGGTTTCCACCGACTGGGCGTTATGGGCCTTGGAAGAGCCCGTGGCGCCGCCGATGCCGTCGCGGCCCGTGGCGCCGCCGAGCAGGATCACCTTGTCGCCCGGCGCGGGCACCTCGCGGCGCACGTTCTTTTGCGGTGCAGCGGCAATGACCGCGCCGATTTCCATGCGCTTGGCCGCGTAGCCGGGATGATAGATTTCATCGACGATGCCCGTGGCAAGGCCGATCTGGTTGCCGTAGGAGGAATAGCCCGCGGCCGCGGTCTGCACGATCTTGCGCTGCGGCAGCTTGCCGGGCAGCGTGTCGCGCACGTGGACCGTCGGGTCGGCCGCGCCGGTGACGCGCATCGCGCCGTAGACGTAGGAGCGTCCCGAAAGCGGATCGCGGATCGCGCCGCCGATGCAGGTGGCCGCGCCGCCGAAGGGCTCAATCTCGGTGGGGTGGTTGTGCGTTTCGTTCTTGAACAGCAGCAGCCACGGCTCCGTCACGCCGTCGACGTCCACGTTGATATTCACCGTGCAGGCGTTGACCTCCTACGATTCGTCCAGTTTGTCAAGCCTGCCGGCCTGCTTCAGCGCGCGCACGGCAAGCGTGGCGATATCCATCAGGCAAACCGGCTTCGTGCGGCCGAGCATGGCACGCGCGGCAAGATAGCTGTCGTAGGCGTCCTGCAGCAGCTGATCTTCAAACTGCACGTCGTCGATCACGGTGAGAAACGTCGTGTGGCGGCAGTGGTCGGACCAGTAGGTGTCGATCATGCGGATTTCGGTGATCGTGGGGTCGCGCCGCTCCGAGCGGAAATACTGCTGACAGAACGCAATATCGTCCGCGTCCATGGCAAGGCCGAGGTCGCGCACGAACTGTTCCAGCGCGGCACGGTTCAGATCGTTGAAGCCGTGCAGCGTCTGCACCGCGGTGGGAATGTCGTAGTTTGTTTTTAAGGTTTCCGGCTTTTCCAGCGCGGCTTCCCGCGCCTCCACCGGGTTGATCACATATTTTTTGATTTCAGAAAGCTCCGCGTCGCTCAAATCGCCGTAGAGCGCATAGACCTTGGCCGAGCGGACGAGCGGACGCTCCCCCTGCGACAGGATCTGGATGCACTGGGCCGCCGAATCGGCGCGCTGGTCGAACTGACCGGGCAAAAACTCCACCGCGAACACAGTGGCACCGGACAGATCGGGGCACGCATAGACGTCGTCGAGCTGCGGCTCGGAAAAGACGGTTTTCACCGCGTAATCGAACAGCTCCGGCGTGATATCCTCGGCGTCGTAGCGATTCAGCAACCGCACGTCCTGCAGGCTCTTGATCGAAAGCAGGTGGCGCACGTCATAGCGCAGCGCGGCGGCCTCGTTGGCAAAGGCTTTTTTCTTTTCTGCAAAGATTCGATAGACCATACTCAGCCCTCCGTTGCCATCAGGGCGCGTTTGCCGATATCGCGGCGATAGAACGCATTGTAGAAATGAATGGTTTCCACCATGGCGTAGGCCTTGTCCACGGCTTCGCGCAGCGTTGCGGCCGTTGCCGTTGCGCCGAGCACGCGGCCGCCGTTGGTCAGCAGTCTGCCGTCCTTCTGCACCGCGCCGGCCACATAGACGTTCTCTTTGATTTCATCGGGAATCGTCAGTTCGAAGCCCTTTTCATAGGCGAGCGGATAGCCCTTCGACGCCATGATGACGCAGCAGGCGGACTGATCGGAAAACAGCACGTCCGTTTGGGCCAGCGTGCCGTCGGTCGTCGCCTGCATGACCGTCAGCAGATCGCTTTGCAGCAGCGGAAGCACCACCTGGGTTTCCGGGTCGCCGAAGCGGCAGTTGTATTCGATCACCTTCGGCCCGTCCTTCGTGATCATCAGACCGAAGTAGAGGCAGCCCTTGAAGGGGCGTCCCTCCTGCTGCATGGCGCGGATGGTGGGCAGGAAGATCTCCTGCATGCAGCGCGACGCGACTGCCTCGGTGTAATACGGGTTCGGCGCAACGGTGCCCATGCCGCCGGTGTTGAGGCCGAGGTCGCCATCCAGTGCGCGCTTGTGATCCATGGAGGAGATCATCGGCTTGACGCAGACGCCGTCGGTGAACGCAAGCACGGACACCTCGGGGCCTTCGAGGAATTCTTCGATCACGATGTTTTCGCCGCTCTTGCCGAACTTCTTTTGCTGCATCATGGCCAGCACGGCGTCCTGCGCGTCCTGCTTCGTCTGCGCAATGATAACGCCCTTGCCGAGCGCCAGACCATCCGCCTTGATGACGGTGGGCAGCGGCGCGGTTTCCAGATAGGCCAGCGCTTCGTCGCAGTCGGAGAACACGGCGTACTTTGCGGTCGGAATCCCGTATTTTTTCATCAGATCCTTGGCGAACACCTTGCTGCCTTCTATGATCGCCGCGTTGGCGTGCGGGCCGAAGCAGGGAATGCCCTTCGCTTCGAGCGCGTCCACACAGCCGAGCACCAGCGGATCGTCGGGCGCCACGACGGCGTAATCGATTGCGTGCTCCACAGCAAAGGAAACAATGGCGTCCAGATCGGTTGCCGCAATCGGAACCGGCGTGCAGTCGTCCGTCATGCCGCCGTTGCCCGGCAGCGCATAGATGACCTGTACATCCGGGTTTTCTTTCAGTTTTTTGACGATGGCGTGTTCTCTGCCGCCGCCGCCGACAACCATAAGTTTCATCGGAAGTTCTCCTTTAGCTTAGTGATGGAACAGCCGCATACCGGTGAACGCCATCACCATATCGTATTTGTCCGCGCATTCGATCACAAGGTCGTCGCGGATGGAGCCGCCCGGCTCGGCGATGTATTTGACGCCGCTGCGCTTCGCGCGCTCAATGTTGTCGCTGAACGGGAAGAACGCGTCGGAGCCGAGGGCCACGCCGTCGATTGTTGCAAGATAGGCCGCCTGCTCTTCCTTGGTGAATGGCGCAGGCTGAACGGAAAAGTATTTCTGCCAGTTGCCGTCGGCGCAGACGTCCTCTTCGTTCTGGTTGATATAGCCGTCGATCACGTTGTCGCGGTCGGGGCGTCCGAGGGTCGGCTTGAAGGGCAGCGAGAGCACCTTGTCGCTCTGGCGCAGGAACCAGGTGTCGGCCTTGGAGCCCGCAAGCCGCGTGCAGTGGATACGGGACTGCTGGCCGGCGCCGACGCCGATGGCCTGGCCGTCCACCGCGTAGCAAACGGAATTGGACTGGGTATATTTGAGCGTGATGAGCGCCACGATCAAATCGCGGGCCGCTTCATCCGTCAGATTCTTGTTCTTCGTCACAAGGTTGCCGAGCAGTTCACGGTCGATGCGGAAGTTGTTTCTCCCCTGCTGGAACGTGATGCCGAACACCTGCTTGCGCTCCACCGGATCGGGAACGTAGTCGGGATCGATCTTCACGACGTTGTAGTTGCCCTTGCGCTTCGATTTGAGAATCTCCAGCGCTTCCGGCTCATACCCGGGGGCAATGATGCCGTCGGAGACCTCGCGCTTGATCATCAGCGCGGTCGTCACGTCGCAGACGTCGGAAAGCGCGACCCAGTCGCCGAACGAGCACATCCGGTCGGTGCCGCGGGCGCGGGCATAGGCGCAGGCGAGCGGAGAATCGTCGAGCCCCTCAATGTCGTCCACGAAGCAGGCTTTCTTCAGCTTGTCGGAAAGCGGAATGCCCACGGCGGCGGACGTCGGGCTGACGTGCTTGAAGGACGTCACGGCGGGCAGGCCGAGGATCTCTTTCAGTTCCTTGACCAGCTGCCAGGCGTTGAACGCATCAAGAAAGTTGATATAGCCGGGTCTGCCGGACAGGATCTCGATCGGCAGATCGCTGCCGTCGTGCATCAGGATCTTTGCGGGCTTCTGGTTGGGGTTGCAGCCGTACTTCAGTTCAAACTCTTTCATTGCGTTCTCTCCTTATTTGTTTTTATTGATCATGCGGTTTTCGGTTTTGCCGGTTGCAAGGTCGATATAGCGGACGTAGAGCGAAATCTTGTTGCTCTCGTCCAGCGCGTTCCAAAGCTTTTCGGCCATCTCGTCGATGGAATCCGGAATCATGACGCGCTCCGGTTCGCCCTGGAAGGTCGGAATCGGGTTGCCGTCGGTCACGTAGGTGTGGATGAAGTGGCCCAGGCCGGGCAGCGCCGGATAGGAGAACAGATAGCGGTTGCAGGCGGTGCCCGCGGCGTCCGCGGATTTCAGAATGCTCAGCTCATAGGTGAAGTCGCCGTTCTCGAACGTGGCGACGCCGCTGATGCGCGGGGTGAAATTCGGGGCGTCCGGTTCAAACTCGCGGGTTTTGAGCGCGCAGCGCATGCAGTGGCCGTCTTTCAGCGCGTCATAAATCGTGTCGGTCTGGTCGCCGTTGGTCACGATCAGGTTGTTTTCAAATTGACGGATGGCGGCGTAGATGATCAGGCTGGGATCCTGCACTTTGGAGGCGTCGAACGGTTCGGTGAACACTTCGCCGTTCTTTTCGGTGAAGATGCGGTTGCGGCTGTTTTCGCTGCGGCCCATGATGAAATAGGCCACCGCGGCCTTCTTGCCGTCTGCGCTCTTGCCGATCACGATGCCGCGGCCGACGTAGGGGTTGCCGGTGATGAGCTCTGCCATGTCGTTGATCTTGTAGATGTCCATATCTGTTACTCCTCTTTATGATTTCTGAGTTGTTTGGAAACGATCTGAACCGCGCGGGGCAGGATCTTCCATTCCGCCTGCCGCATCACGCGCTTTTGCAGTGTTTCGGGCGTGTCGCCCTTGCGGATTGCGACCGCCTTTTGCAAAACGATCTCTCCGCCGTCGGGCACTTCGTTGACAAAGTGCACCGTGGCGCCGGTCACCTTGACGCCGTAGGAGAGCGCCGCTTCGTGCACGCGCAGCCCGTAATAGCCCGCGCCGCAGAACGACGGAATCAGCGACGGGTGCACGTTGAGGATCCGCTTGGGGTAAGCGTCGGTGAAATCGGCGGACAGGATCGAAAGGAACCCGGCCAGCACGATCAGGTCGACGCGGTATGCTTCGAGAATATCCCGGATCGCCCGTTCAAACGCGGCCTGCGACCCGCAGTCTTTTTTGAGTACGGTGCGCGTTTTCACGCCCGCCTTTGCCGCGCGTTCGAGCGCGTAGGCGCCGGCTTTGTTGGAGATGACAACAACGATCTCGCCGTCCCGGATCACGCTGCCCTGCGCGTCCAGCAGGGCCTGCAGGTTCGTGCCGCCGCCGGAAACGAGAACGCCGATCCTCGTTTTTTCAGGCATGGGCTTTCTCCTTTCCGCCGAGCTTCATCAGAAGTCCGAGCAGCACGCCGCCGACGGAGTTGCCGGCGATGACGACCCACAGGAACGCGAATGCCTGCAGCGAAACGATGCCGGACGCCGCGAAATAATACAGGTCAGCGATCGAATGCTCAAAGCCGCTGAGGATGAACACGGGAATGCAGAAGAGAATGGCCAGCGGCGTCTTGCTGTCGCGGAAGATGCTGACGGCAAGATACATCAGAATGCCGCAGAACACCGCGCGCACAAAGGTCTGCCAGAGCGCCTGGGTTTCCAGCTTGCCGCTGCAGAGCGTTTCGGCGGCCGCGCCGATGGCGGGAACGGCCACCCGCAGCAAAAAGCCGCAGCAGACGGTGCCGATCGCGTTGCCCAACAGACCGAGCAGCAGCACGGAAAGCGCCTCCTTGTCGGCCTTTTCGGGCAGATAGCCCACCTTGCCGGTGAACAGGGAATAGCCCTTATAGCAGATGCAAAGCAGCGCGACGGTGAACAAGAGCGCGCCGATCACCTTGTTTTCGCAGGAAAGAAAGACGCTGCCGCCGATGGAGATAAGGATGCCGGCGCAGACGCCGCTTGCGATTTTGTTCAGCATATTGTCACCTTCTCCTTTGCTTCGCGGATCGTGCCGAGCACATAGCTGCCGGCGCCGGCTTCGTTGAGGATGCGCAGCGCCCGTTCGGCGTCTTCGGGGGCAACGACGGCCGTCATGCCGACGCCCATGTTGAACGTGTTGAACATGTCGTGCTCGCTGATGTTGCCGGCTTCGCGGATGAGGTCGAAGATCGGCAGCACGCGCACGTCGTCTTTGCGGATGACCACGCCCAGACCGTCGGGGATCGAGCGCGGGATGTTTTCATAAAAGCCGCCGCCGGTGATATGCGAGATACCCTTGACGGTTATCTGTTCCAGCAGGGCGAGTATGGGTTTGACATAGATCTTCGTCGGCGTCAGCAGCGTTTCGCCGAGCTCCTTGCCGCCGAGCGCGGCCAGCGGCGCGCGCAGATCGGCGTGCTCCACGTCGAAGACCTTGCGCACCAGCGAAAAGCCGTTGGAATGCACGCCGGAGGACGGCAAGGCGATCATCACGTCGCCCGGACGCATTGCGCTGTGGTCGATGATTCTGCTCTGGTCGACCGCGCCGACGGAGAAGCCGGCCAGGTCGTATTCGTTCGTCGGATAAAAACCGGGCATTTCGGCTGTCTCGCCGCCGACCAGCTCACAGCCGGCCTGCACGCAGCCTTCGCAGACGCCGGCCACGATCTGTTCGATCCGTTCCGGCACGTTTTTGCCACAGGCGATGTAATCGAGGAAGAACAGCGGCTTTGCGCCGCAGCAGATGATATCGTTGACGCACATGGCTACGCAGTCGATGCCGACGGTATCATGCTTGTCCAAGAGAAACGCAAGCTTCAGTTTGGTGCCCACGCCGTCGGTGCCGGAGACGAGCACGGGCTTCGTCATGCCGGTGACGTCCAGCGGAAACAGGCCGCCGAAGCCGCCGATCGCCTGCGCGTCGGGGCGCGTGATCGTGCGCGCAATGTGCTGCTTCATCAGCTCCACGGCACGGTAGCCGGCCGTGATGTCGACGCCGGCGGATGCGTAGGCGTCGGATTTGGATTGCAGATTCATGCTTACTCCTTTCCGTTCCAGCAATAGGTGCAAAGCTTGCACGGCTCAATGCCGATGGCCTGAATCACACCCTCGAGCGTCTGGAACTCCAGCGAGGCGAAGTGGAAGCTGTCGCAAATCTTCTGACGCAGGTTTCTGCCGCGCTCGGTGGTGCCGTCGGCATATTCTTCGATATGCCCGAGGCCTTCCTCCCCTTCCAGCTCCACGATCACGCGGCGGGCGAGCAGCTCCATGTCGCTCGTGGCGCGCGAGAAGTTGAGGTATTTG
>JAEEGI010005210.1_pt1 | contig 30062 bp, 23 predicted proteins | sample 8958751 | NCBI WGS metagenome assembly JAEEGI01 (sample SAMN16246545, study PRJNA631951) | gut metagenome | biome: gut microbiome; feature: rumen; material: KS-attached | host: Bos | place: Iran: Karaj | collected 2018-10 | reverse complement strand
AAAGCTAGCGATTATTTGGCAATAAAGAAAAGGATAAAACAATCAGTGCCGTCCATCAGGACGGCACTTATTGTAATGCTGCGGTAGAATAGTTTATTTCACAGAGAACTTGTACACCACCGTATGCCTGTAAGTTTCGCCGGGACGGAGGACTGATGAAGGGAAATCGGGCTGGTTGGGACAGTCAGGATAGAGCTGTGACTCCATTGCGAAGGCGGTGCGGCCACCTGTGTAGAGCTGCAGACCGGGCTGGTTGTTCAAGACTTCCATAAACCGGCCTGAATTGGGTGAATAAGCTGTTGCTACCGGTTCAAGCTTTCCTGCCGCTGAGTGGTTCAGGCAGAAGTTGTTGTCATAGCTGCGGACCTTGCCTTCGGGAACTTCGGGCATAGGCTGGCCGGGAACGAAAGCGCCTCTCGGCATAGTGAACTGGCGGTCTCCGATCCTTGTGGGCTGACGGAGGTCGAAGGCAGTGCCAGCCACGGGCACGAACTTTCCTGTAGGGATGAGTGTAGCATCGACTTCCGTAATGTTGTCTGCATTGATTGATACGACGTGGTCGTTGACGCTCTCGGCAGGGAAACCGTCGAGGTTGAAATAAACGTGGTGAGACAGGTTGCAGACGGTCGGCTTGTCGGTGGTGGCCTCATAGGAGACAGACACGCCATCGTCCGGAGTGATCGAGAAGGTGAGAGTGGTCTTCAGTGTGCCGGGGAACCCGTCGGTTCCGTCTGGAAGGACACAGCTCATCACCACTGAATTTCTTGTGACTTTTTCAACATCCCATACAGTATGGTCGAATCCCTTCGTACCTCCGTGGAGTGTGTGGGCGCCATTGTTTTTTGTCAGCTCATACTTCACTCCGTCGAGGGTGAAAGAGGCATTGCCGATGCGGTTGGCATATCGGCCGAGAGCGGCTCCGAGCGGGTTGCGGCTGAAGCCTCTCGTATACAGTTGGATGCTGTCGTTGTGGCTTACTATGTTGGTGTAGTTGCCGTCCTTGTCAGGAGTATAAATGCCTACGATATAGCCTGCATAGTTTGTCACCTGGGCGGTAATGCGGCCGTTGGTGATGGTATACAGTGAAACCGGTTTGCCGTCGATCTCAGTGTCGAAGGCAGTTTTGTCAATAAGGTCGCCGGGAGCCGGAGCCTGAGAGCAGGCAGCGATGCTGCAAAGCAGCGAAAGGGCACAAAGTGCCGCAAATTTGCGAACAGTCATAATCGTAGTATTTAGTAGATCTAATAAATACAAATTTAATCAATTTTTGCGCTCAGTGTTTCAAGAAGACCACGGCATCCCATAAGGATATCATTGTAGGCCTTTTCGAAATCTCCGGTATACCACGGGTCGGCCACGTCGCGGTTCAGTCCGGCATATTCCAGCATCATATGGACCTTGCCTGAGTTATCGTCACCTACGATGTATTCCAGCATCCGGCGGTTCGAGCGGTCCATAATGATGACAAGGTCCGCTTCGTCAAATTCCCTGCGGGTGATGCGGTGGGCGCTGTGGCTGCCGAAAGGAATGCCCTTTTCGTAAAGTTTGCGGCGGGCCGGGGGATACATCCCGTTGCCTTCCTCTTCGTATGAAACGGCTGCCGAGGAAATCTCGAAACGGCCGGCCGTTCCCGCCTCTTCGGCAAGATGCCTGAAGACCCATTCGGCCATCGGGCTGCGGCAGATGTTCCCGTGACAGAGGAATATGATTTTGAATGCTTTCATCGGCCGCAAAGATACCACAAAAAAAAAGATAACTTTGCGGCGTGAAAAAAGCGAAAAAGAAGAGCCTGCTGAGAAGATTCCTGCTTCTGGTATTGGTAAAGATACCGGTGGCCTTTCTCTTGCTGACTTTCCTGTGGGTGCTGCTGCTCAAATGGATTCCTCCTGTGGCCACTCCGCTGATGGTGCAGCGCGCCGTCGAGTTCCGTGCCGACAAAGAATTCAAGACGCACTACAAGTGGGTGCCCTATGACAAGATCTCTTCGGAGATGGCGCGTGCCGTCATAGCCTCGGAGGACAACCTTTTTTTCGACCACGACGGTTTCGACCGCAAGGCGATCAAGCAGGCTGCCAGGGACCGCAAAGCCGGGAAGGCGAACAGGGGAGGAAGCTCTATCTCGCAGCAGACGGCCAAGAATGTTTTCTGCACGCACCGTCGCGACTTCGTCCGCAAAGGATTTGAGACATATTTTACCTTTTTGATAGAATGGCTGTGGGGCAAGGAGCGTATTCTCGAGGTATACCTGAACGTCGCCGAGATGGGCAAGGGAATATACGGAGTCCAGGCGGCTGCCAGCCAGTACTGGAACAAGTCCGCCCTTGAAATAAACCGCCGTCAGGCCTGTCTTATAGCAGCCTGTCTTCCGTCTCCGCTCAAACGCTCTCCCGTGAAGCCTGGCAACTATGTCGCGAAACAGGCCAATACCATTTCGTCCCGCATCAACAGCCTGTCATATCCTGACTGGATTTATCACAAGTAAGCCGGCTGAGGCCAGTTATTTTATTTTTTTGCTCCAAAGAGTTACCTTTACCGCCGCTAAAACCACTAAACCCATGAAGTCTCCTTATAAGACCAGAAACCGCTTCCGCGAGGTCAACAATACGACACTTCAACGCGTATACGAATATTCAACCACAAAATATGTAAAAAGGCCAGCCAGCCAGTTCGTCGACGGAACACAGGCCTACACATACGGCAGTTTCCGTCACGCCTGTGACCAGCTGTCGCAGCGTATGTCCCGCTTCGGCATCAAGGCTGGCGACAAGGTAGCCATCCTGTCGCAGAGCATGCCCCACTGGACCCTGGCATTCTTTGCAACGACTGCTTTCGGCCGCGTGTCGATTCCCATCCTGCCCGACAGTTCCGAGAACGAAGTCACCAATATCCTGAACCATTCAGAGAGCAAAGTCATATTCATTTCGCAAAGGTTGAGACACAAACTCAGCCAGGAATGTTTCGACAAGATGACACTTGTCATCGACATCGAGACACTCGAGTTCATAAAAAAGGATGATGAAGCATTCCAGTGCGACGGATGGGTCAAGGAACCTAATCCCGACGACCTTGCCTGCATCATCTATACTTCCGGCACCACAGGCAATGCGAAAGGCGTTATGCTCTCACACCGCAACATCTGCCACAACCTCAGGGCATCCTACAAGGCGCAGCCCAGCGACAAGAACGACCGTTTCCTGTCCATTCTGCCGATTGCCCACGCATATGAGATGAACGTGAGTACGATGTACAGCTTCTATGTAGGGGCCTGCACATACTATCTTCCCAAACCCCCTACACCTTCCATCCTGCTGCCGGCAATGAAGAAAGTGCGTCCGACCACCATTCTTTCGGTTCCGCTTGTGATAGAGAAGGTGTACAAGGGAAGCATCCTTCCGACCATCAAGGGCAGCCGCGTGCTGACCTGGATGGACCAGAAACTGCCGTTCCTGCTGCACTGGCTCATCGGCGGCCGTCTGAAGAAGACTTTCGGCGGCAGCCTGCGCTTCTTCGGCATTGGCGGTTCCAAGCTCGATCCGACTGTGGAGCAGTTCCTCAAGGATTGCCATTTCCCTTATGCAGTCGGCTACGGCCTGACAGAGACGGCTCCGCTTGTGGCAAATGTCATCGAGAAAAGACGCAAGAAAGTCGGCTCTACAGGTGTGGTTTCCTGGGGAGTCGAGGTCCGTCTTGACAATGTGGATCCCAACACCGGTGAAGGTGAGATCGTGTGCCGCGGTGACAACGTTATGCTCGGTTACTACAAGGATCCGGAAAGGACCAAGCAGGTGCTTGACGACCAGGGCTGGTTCCACACCAACGATGTCGGCTATATAGACAAGGACGGATATGTGTTCATCAAAGGCCGTCTGAACAACACCATCCTCGGCCCTTCAGGCGAGAATATCTATCCTGAGGAGATTGAAACAGTCATCAACGATATAGAGGGCGTCAACGAATCGCTCGTGATGGAGCGCGACGGCAAGCTTGTGGCACTCGTGAAATTCGATGACAACGTGCTGGACTGGAACCAGGCCAATGAGGACAAGTTCTTCGAAGAACTTGAGTCCCGCAAGAAAGCTGTCCTGGACTTCGTGAACAGGGCAGTCGGCAAGAATTCGAAAATCAGCGAGGTAAATGCTATGAAAGAGCCGTTCGAGAAGACTGCCACCCAGAAGATCCGCCGCTTCCTCTATAAGAAATCCCGCGGAGATGAGCCCGAGAAGCGCGACAGTGCAGGCAAGAAGAAATAACCACACCTAATATGAAAACACTATTACGATTTGCGTCAGTCGCCGCAGCTGCGCTGCTGGCTATATCATGTACCGACAATGCGGGAAAACAAGCCGCGATCCCTACCGACAAGGAGGTGGAGGCCAAGGTCGAGAGAGTACTCAAGGGTATGACACTCAAGGAGAAGGCCGGCCAGATGGTCCAGATCAACATTTCTGCCCTTGAAGACGACACACACGAGGCTATCGACCCTGCCAAGCTCGACAAGGTCATCGGAGAATACAAGGTCGGCTCGATTCTGAACGTGATGCACGACGCCGCACATTCACGCGAGCATACTGCCGCGATGGTAAAGCAGATCCAGGATAAATCTATGGAAGCGATCGGCATTCCCTGCATATACGGACTGGATATGATTCACGGCGCCTCTTACCTGATCGAAGGATCCCTCTACCCGCAGGAGATCAACCTGGCTGCGACTTTCAACCGCGAATATCCCCGTATGATGGGAGAAGCCAAGGCCTACGAGACCCGCGCCGCCCAGGTGCCCTGGGTGTTCTCGCCTGTGATGGACCTTGGCCGCGACCCGCGCTGGCCGCGTATGTGGGAAAGCTGGGGCGAAGACCCCTACCTGCAGGGAGAAATGGCCCGAATAGAGACTCTTGCCATCCAGGGTGATGACCCCAACCACATAGACCTGGAACACGCCGCCGTCAGCATCAAGCATTTCATGGGCTATGGAGTGCCTCACACAGGCAAGGACCGTACACCTGCATATATCGTGGAAAATGACCTGCGCGAGAAATTCTTCCGCCCGTTCAAGGAATGTTTCCAGGCAGGCGCCCTCACTGCGATGGTCAATTCCGCATCCATCAACGGCATCCCTACTCACGCCAACAAGACCCTCCTCACCGGCTGGGTCAAGGAGCAGCTTGGATGGGACGGTATGCTTGTAACTGACTGGGCTGACATCGACAACCTCTACACTCGGGACCACGTCGCAGCAAACAAGCACGAAGCAGTCGCTCTGGGCATCAATGCCGGCATCGATATGATTATGGATCCCTATGACCCTGAGTGCGTGAATGTGATAGTGGATCTTGCCGAATCGGGTGATATTCCTATGTCGCGTATAGATGATGCAGTACGCCGTGTCCTCCGTCTCAAAGTCCGTCTTGGTCTTTTCGACAATCCCACCTGGGATCACGACTATCCTGACTTCGCCTGTGAACGCTTCGGCAAAGAATCTTATGCTGCTGCCGTAGAGTCTGAAGTTCTGCTGAAGAACGAGGGCGGTATACTTCCCCTCAAAGGCAACGAGCGCATCCTTGTCACAGGTCCCAACGCCAACAACCTTCGCGCGATGAACGGCGGCTGGAGCTACACCTGGCAGGGCAGCGCCGACAATTTCGTGCCGCAGTACAACACTTTCCAGGAGGCGCTGAGCCAGCGTTTCCCGGGCAAGGTTACCTGGGTTCCCGGAGTCGTGTATGACGAGCGCTACGGTATGTGGGAGCACGACATCGTAGCAAGCATCCAACAGGCTGTGAACGTGGCCCGCACCGTCGATGTGATTGTCTGCTGCGTGGGTGAGAACAGCTACTGCGAAACTCCCGGCAATACCGACGACCTTAACCTGTCGGCCAACCAGAAGGATCTGGTGAAGGCACTTGCAGCTACCGGCAAGCCGGTCATCCTCGTGCTCAACGAGGGCCGTCCCCGCATCATCGGCGACATCGAGCCGCTGGCGAAGGCCGTGATTGACGTGATGCTTCCGTCAAACTATGGAGGCGACGCTCTCGCCGCACTGATGGCAGGTGACGAGAATTTCTCAGGCAAACTTCCGTTCACATATCCCAAACATATCAACGCCCTGCACACCTACGACTACAAAGTGTCCGAGCATCGCGAAGTGATGGACGGTTCGTACAACTACGACGCTATAATGGACGTCCAGTGGCCTTTCGGCTTCGGTCTGAGCTACACCAGCTTCGCATACAGCGACTTCAAACTCCTGGGCTCAGAAAACTTCAAGGCCGGCGACGTGCTGCAGTTCTCCGTCAAGGTGACCAACACAGGCGACCGTGAAGGCAAGGAAGCCGTGCTTCTCTACAGCTCCGACCTCGTGGCTTCGCTTATTCCTGATGTGAAGAGGCTCCGCGGTTTCGAGAAGATATCTCTGAAAGCAGGTGAGAGCAAGACGGTGAACTTCGAACTGCCCGCCAATGAACTGGCTTTCGTGGGTGCTGACGGCAAGTGGCGTCTGGAGAAAGGAGAGTTCCGCATCTCTTGCGGCGGACAAGGCGTCCTTGTCAACTGCACGGACACCAAGGTCTGGGATACACCGAATATCGACTGATAGGTTACCGAACCCACTCTATGCACACCGGATGCCGGACGAGTATATTCCGTCCGGTGTCTGTGAGCATTCCTGTGCGTGCATCCCGCGAGAATACCTGTATCATATCGGAATCACGGCAGGCGCAAAGCAGGAAACGTCCGTCCGGAGTGATGTTGAAATTGCGAGGATGAATCCGGGTTGCCTGGTTTGCAACGAATTCAAGGCTTCCGTTTTTTCGGACAGAGAAGATGGATATGCCGTCATGCACCAGCCTGTTGCTGACATACAGGAATTTGCCGTCGGGTGAGGTATGGATGTCTGCGCTTCCACGGCCGTCATACGGGTCGGCATCGACTACGCCGATCCTGGTGAGTTCCCCCTTTTTATAACTGAACGAGGTCACTGTTCCGGACAATTCGCCAATCACATATAAATATTTTCCGTTTGGCGAAAAGACAATATGTCTGGGACCGTAATCCGGATCGAGTTGCCAGGTCACCTGGTCTTCGGGGTCATTGTCGATGCCATTGTCTGTCACTTCGAAACGCAGGATGCAGTCCGCGCTGAAATCACTGGCAAAAACATATTTGCCGTCAGGAGAGAAAACCGAGCAATGGATATGAGGTGTGTCCTGCCGTGAGAGGTCTGGGCCTCCGATAGTGCCTGTAGCGACTGCCACAGGGCCGCCTTTTACGGACTGTATCTTCCCGTTGCGGCGCAACTGGAAGACGGCAAGAGTGCCTCCGGTATAATTGGAAGAGAGCAGCCAGCGGCCGTTTGAGGAAAGATGGCAAGGGTCTGCACCGGCTGACGTAAGGCTGGCTGTCAGACGGAAAGAGCCGTTCTTCCGGTTGAAACGATATGATGCAACGGCGGCTTCAGGGTCATTTGTCTCGCGCACGGCATATACTGTCCCTTTGCGGTATATGGCAAAAGAAGGATTCACAGCATCCGCACTGTCAAGCACGGAAGCGTCACCGCTTTTGACATCGAACCGATAGCTGTAAAGCCCGTAGCTGCCATTGTCGGTATAGGTCCCGACAATCATTTCCAACTGTGACTTTCCGCAACCGGCGGCAAGAATCTGAAGTGCGAACAATGCCGCAAAAGGCAAATATCTCTTGATTGCTTTCATCGCTGATTTCTCCTTTTCCTGAACAAATATAAGAAATGTTTATCTTTGAGCCCCGTATGTGGATCAGCACCGCTTTCATCGCCGCCGTTCTATACGGCTTCTACGACTCCTTCAAGAAGTTGTCGCTGCACGGCAACGCAGTCCTTCCGGTACTGTTCCTGAACACCCTGTTCAGTTCCTTGCTTCTGGTCCCCTGGCTCATCTTTTCCAGGGCGGGTATGCTTGGCGGAACCGTGTTCCACGTGGCGGGCGGAGACTGGCAGGTGCACAAATTCATCCTTCTCAAGAGCGTCATCGTCCTGTCTTCGTGGGCAAGCGGCTATTATGCCCTGAAGAACCTGCCTCTGACAATAGTCGGCCCGGTAAATGCCACGCGCCCCGTTATGGTGCTCCTCGGCGGTATGCTGCTCTTCGGTGAAAGGCTCAACGCCTATCAGTGGGTCGGAGTGTTCTTCGCCGCCCTTTCGTTCTATCTGCTTGGTATCGGCGGCAAGAAAGAGGGTATAGACTTCAAACGTAACAGGTGGATATTCCTGCTGATTCTCTCTGCAGTGATAGGAGCCGCGTCGGGACTCTATGACCGCTATCTGCTGGCTCCTGTTGAGAAAGGTGGCGTCGGACTGGACCGTATGACCGTACTCGTATGGTACAACATATATCAGAGCATAATAATGCTGTTCATCCTGCTTTTCGTCTGGAGGCCGCAGCGCAGCAAGGACACTCCCTTCGAATGGAGGGTGGCGATTCCGATGATAAGCGTCTTCCTCGTGCTGGCGGATTTCGTGTATATGTACACGCTTGAACAGCCGGACTGCCTGGTCGGCGTAGTGTCGATGATCAAGCGCGCAAGCGTAGTGGTCAGCTTCCTCTTTGCCGCCATATTCCTCAAGGAGAAGTACCTGCGGCACAAGGCGCACGCTCTGCTTATAATGCTGGTCGGTATGATATTCCTCTATCTGGGATCAAGGTAAACAAATAGATACTGCTATGGAAAACGACAGATTTGACATCAAAGAAAAGGAAGGCGTAAGCTTTATGACAGATGCCATTGTCATTGTGGACAAGGAAACGGGCGTGAACTATCTCTATGTCTGCCGCGGATACGGCGGTGGCCTGACTCCCCTCCTGGATGCAGAAGGGAAGCCCATTGTCACAAAGTGGTATAGATAATCCGATTATTCAGCGCGGTTCGGACCTCCCGGAGTTGCCACTGCCGTCTGGCGGAAATCTTTGCATAGCTGGTCTGCATCGGCTCCGTCCGGCCAGCGCATTATGCATACCGGTGGCTGAACAGTCCCTTTCGGCATACGTGCGAGCTGGAAAGGCGACAGGGCCCTGGGCACTACGGCTATGCAGCCACCACCGTCCTGAACTCCCTCGAGGGTTGCAAGTTCGGGGCTGGCGATAGTTCCGTTTCCGCTGGAATTGCTCTGCTGGGAACCATAGACCACAGCGTCAATCACAGCTCCGCTGGCTGGATCCACCAGTGCGATGGAGCCGGCAGTGGTGGAAAGGGCGTAGCGGTAGGCAAGGCCTTCGTCAGGCTTGCCTGTGGCAAACAGCCCCTGGGGAGCGGCACTGAGAGGCTGCACTGCATCGCCGCTTTCGTGGGCGAAACGGGTGGCTGGAGTGAAGTCTATTCCTGAACCAGCGCACGAAACGTCTACTCCGATGGCGTGGTCACGCTTGAGCGGAGATTCGAGCTCCACGATTCCCTGCTCACGGGGCGTCTCCGGCTGTCCGAAGCGGCGTACATAGCGCTCGACGCTGGTTACGACAGTCTTTACGCGTACTATCTCTATGCGGTCGCCGGTATCGACGGTCAGTTCGGATCCGGCTTCAAGGTTTGCTGTCTCATCCAGCAGGAGCCGGGTGTCGCCGGCCGAAGCTGCCTGTGAGAGATTGGTCTGGGTCGAAGGCTTTCCGATACGAGTGATGGTGACAGTCTCGTATTCTCCTCCAAGGGCTATGCCCATCTTCTGGCCGACCACGAAACCCTCCGTGCTGGTGACGGGAAGATTGTCCTGACCTGCAGGAAAATCGATAATCGGACCTGTGGATACGGGGGTGAAGATGGTTGTGGGGGCGGGAAGGACTGCATCGGGATGCTGCTCCAGAAGGAGGAATGCGCCCGTAGCGAGCTTTGTGCCTTTCGGCAGGGTGAGAGCTCGTACTGAAGCTTGTCCGCTGCGGCGCAGAACCAGTTCGACTCCGGAGAGATCGACTTCTGCGGGGCTTGCGTTATAAAGCTCTATGAAAGGGTTGAGGTCTTTGCCTTCCATAGCGACTTCGTTGATCTTGACGGCCTCTGCGCTGCGGATGCGGCTGCTTATTGAAGCCTCTCCGCCTTTCCAGCTGGCTGAGAAATCAACCCATCCCGCAGAGCGTCCTTCGGGTGCAGTGAGAGTGTATGTGGCTGTGAAACGATTGCCCGGGGCAATGTCAGCGGGCTCTCCGCCGGAGACGATCCATCCTTCAGGTACTGAAGTTTTCAGCACCAGACCTTTGATGGGCTTGTCGCTGGTGTTTTCTATAAATACATTGACCTGGGCGCTGCTGCCAGGAGTGAATGTAGTGATGCGTGAAAGACTGAGCGGATAAGCGCGATATTGCATTCCTGCAATATTTTTCTGGACTGCTGCGATAGCCTCTTCGGTGGGATATCCAAAAGTCATCACTCCTTCGAAGAAAGTGCCTGAAGAGCCGTTGCCGTTGTCACCGCCGTTGCCGAGAAGCATTCCGCCTTTCTTGTGCATCGGATAGTATGCGTCACTGCCTTCCTTGCTGTGCGGACGGGGACCGCTGTAGAACAGTGTCAGAGTGTCGCAGGAAGCGTCAGCTCCGCGCAGGTCCCATCTGTTTCCGCCGCCGCCGTTCATAAACACCGACACGAAACGCCAGTCAGTGATGGAAGGAACGTCGTTCTGTTTTGCGTTATAGCCTGAGAAAAGACCTGCTTCCATATCTGACATAATCCAGGGGCCTTCGCCGTTGCCGCGGCCCCAGGCAGTGGATGTGCCGTAGTATGTGGTCTCCATCGTGCCGGTGCCTACAGCACGGCCGTTGGTAGATGAGTTGCCGTAGTCGAAGCAGCATCCGCTGTCGTAGTGCTGTCCGTCGATTACGTAGTAGATTCCTTCAGGCTCGTCGTCGATGGCCAGGCCGCGTGCATTGTTGCAGCGGTAGCCCATACCAGGCATAATGAAGGCACCGTAGACCTTCTGGCCATCCAGCAGGGCGGGAGCCATATCAGCGATGGAACTGGTGTTGAAATTACCCTTGTCGGGGCCGAGGAAGGTTCCGGGAGGAGCGGGAAGCAGGTCGTTGCCCATTCCTGACTGGTCATAGATCGTGGAGATGTAGCATACAGTCCCTTTGCAGAAAGCATCCTGGGCTGCAGCGTCAGCTATGCCGTTTCGCTGTGCGAAGATGTCTAGAGAAGCTCCGTCGCTCTCTCGGACCACCTGGTAGAGCGGACCGTTGTATTTGGAGTAGAGCAGGCGGGTGGTACTGTGGGCGGTGACACAGGGAGTGCCGCCCTTTGCATAAATGTCGCACGGTCCTTTGCCGGACCCAACAAGACCTTTGCATGCGATGGCTGACCCGATAATCACGAGACAGACAGCTGTTGTGAAGAGAATCTTTTTCATCATAGTAATAAAAAAAGCAGGAGCCACGAAGGGTGGCTCCTGCAAATATACTAAGATAATGGCTATTAATAGCCAGGGTTCTGTTTAAGATTTTCGTTGAGCTGCATTGCGTTGAACGGGAACGGGAAGAGTTCGCTCTTGCCGGGCTTGAAGCCTACGTCATAGAGCTTTGCGCACCAGTCGGCATCGCTGTCGTCAATGTAGCCTTTATGTACGGCTGCACCCTTGGTGAAGAGTTCATCCTTGAAGTTGGGATAGTACTTGCCGTTATCCTTGAGTTCTGTAGCAGCATCGCCCCAGCGTACAAGATCCTGGAAGCGGGTACCGTCAAGCCACATCTCTACGAATTTCTCGCTCTTGACTGTCTCCATGTTGCAGGCAGTTACGGGAGTCTTGGAGCCGGCGCGCTCGTTGACGAGTTTCAGCGCGGCGAGGCCTGTGCCGTCATCACCCAGTTGGGCCTGGCACTCTGCATAGAGCAGGAGCACTTCGGCGTAACGCATAAGGGTGAGGTTCCAGTTTGCTACGTTGCCGTCGGCCAGTACCTGGTCCTCTACACGGAAGAGGCGTTTCCACATAAACCATCCGCAGTGGCCGTAGAGACCCATCGCAGAGTTTACACCACGGCTCGGATCTTTCTGCTTGTCGGCCAGTGTGGGGTTCTCTGAGTCTGAAGAGTAAGGCATTTCGTAGAGAACTTCATCGTAGCTCTTGATCCACGCTTTGCGGCGATAAGAATCAGCACCGTCGTATGCAAGGATCTTGTCGACAAATTTCTGTGAAGGGTTGACCCAGCCCCAGCCACCGGTAACGAATTCAGTGCCAGGGCCTGTAGGAGGCGCCATATGGTCAGAACGCCAAGACCAGAGCCAGCGAAAGTTGGGCTGGGTACGGCCGTAAACATTCATACCGGGAGCATATTCGAAATTGAGTTCGAACACAGCCTCGGAAGTGGCACGTCCGCTGTTGTGGTTGAGAGATGCCATCTGGCTGCCGGGAACGAGGGCGTACTTCTTTGAATCGATAACCTGCTTGAAGGCAGTCTTGGCACCTGCATAGTCGTGTTTGCTGATGAGGGCTTTTCCTTTAAGAGCATATGCGAACTCCTTGGTGACTTTGATGGCACCGTTGCGGTCATTCACTGAACTCTTTGAAGTCAGGTCAGGAATGGCTTTGTCGCACTCGTCGGCAATCCACTGGAGAACGTATGCCTGAGACTCTTCATTTTCAAGTTTGTCAGCACCGGTCAGGTTGTGGTCAACGATAGGGGCGGTACCCCAGGCGAGGGCGATGAGCAGCTGGGCCTGTGCGCGGAGCACGCGGGCCTCGGCAGCGCAGCGTTTCTTGACAGCAGAAGTGGCAAGCGAACCGTCTTCACCGTAGAAATGGTCGAGAACGTCGTTGCAGGCCTTGATGATCATATAGTAGCATTCATATGTACCGGCGATCAGGTCATTGTTCCAGTTGACGCGGAAAGACTGGATTTCATTACCAGGCTGTCCGTCGGTCTTATCTGAACCGGCGACATAGATTTCATCAGTAGCATATTCCCACATAGAGAGGAAGGGGCAGTCGTTCCAACCTGCGGAAGTCCACATGGTGTTTGAAAGGAAACGGCCGGCAGTGTAATAAGCAGCTACAAGGGCAGATTCGGCATCTTCGTCAGTCTGGTAGAAACTTTCCAGAGAAATTACACCCTTCTGGGGAATGTCAAGTCTGCTTTCGCATCCTACGAATGTAAGGGAAGCTGCTGCAATAATAAGAGCAAATAATATCTTTTTCATATCTCTATTCATTCAGTAGGTTAGAAGTCAAGGTTGAGACCGAAGATCAGGTTCCTTGCGGTCGGGAAGTTACCCATATCGATACCGGCTGCTGAACCACCGTTGGTAGCGGTTTCAGGGTCAAGACCGATGTAGTTAGAGAAAGTGAAGTAGTTGTCAAGACCAACGAACATTCTCAGATTGCTGATCTTAACTCTGTTCACGAGGTTCTGCGGAAGGGTATAACCCAGCTGGATCTGTTTGATCTTGAAGTAAGAACCGTTGAAGAGGGTCAGGGTAGAAGAGAATGCCTGCTGGCTCCAGTGGTTGGCTGCAGGGAACTTGGCCCAGGACTCATCGCCGGCTTGCTTCCAGGAGTTATTCCAGTAATATGAGTAGGTATTACATTCAGGACGGTCTACACGGAATGAGGTCGGGTAAATCTTGCTGCCTGCGATTCCGTTGCCGAAGATTGTGAGGTCGAAGTTCCTCCAGTCTACGCTGATGGTGATACCATAGGTCAGTTTAGGAATACCTGAGCCGAGGTCTACGCGGTCGTCACCGACAGGTGAAGTGGTGGTTGAACCGTCTTTGGTACGATAGAGGGCGTTACCTTCCTTGTCGATTCCAACGGCTTCATAGCCGAGGAGGTACCAGATGCTGTGACCTGTCTCGAGGAATGTTCCCATTTCAGTTCCCTGAGGAACGCGGCCCTGGAGGCGGCCTACGGTAGGATCGAGGTAAGTCACCATATTCTTCAGGTATGCTGCATTGGCACTGATTGAGTAGCCGAGCTCACCGATCTGGTCGCGCCAGCCGAGTTCGATCTCGACACCCTGGTTGTTGACAGAACCGGCGTTGATGGTAGTGGTGGTTCCTACGCCGAGGTCACCAAATGCGGGAAGACCTACTTCCTTGGCAGGGCTTACGCCGACCAGCAGACCGTTAGTGTTCTTGTTGAAGTAGTCGATGCCTACGGTCAGGCGGTTGTTGAAGAAACGAGCGTCGATACCGAAGTCAATCTGTTCTGAGGTCTCCCACTTGAGGTCGGGGTTGGCAAGACCTGAAGGGATGGAACCGTAGCTCAGAGACGGCGATGATGCATCATACTGGTAGTAAACGGCATTTGACTTGATTGAGGTTGAATAAGGATATCCGCTAAGTACGTTGATGTTACCGTTGATACCCCAGGAAGCACGCAGTTTCAGGAAGTTGACAGCATTGCGGTCAACATTGTCCTTGAACCAGGGTTCGTTGCTGATGGTCCAACCGGCAGATACTGAAGGGAAATATCCCCACTTCTGCGCGAACGGAAGCTTAGAAGAGTCGAATGCGTCAGCACGGAAGTTTACCTGGATTGCATAGCGGCTGTCATAGGTGTAGCCCAGACGGCCAAAGTATGAAAGGCTGGCGCTTCGTCCAGGCTGATTGCCGACATTCTTGGTCACGCCGTCAGTGAGGAGGTAATCCAGATAGATGAAGTTAGGATCATATCCCCTGAGGAGTCCGTTGTCGACAGCTGCGGTTGCAGAAGCGGAGACATTGTCCCAGTTGTTCTCCCAGTAAGACATACCGGCCATCGCAGTAACTTCGTGAACGCCGAAGGTACGGTTGTAGTTTGCGAAGTTCTCCCACTGATAATAGTAACCGGTATTTGCGTTGGCCGACAGGCTGTAGCTGTCACTGCGCTGAACGTTGTTGCTGTAGTAAGGGGCAGTGTAGCTATGACTGTTCTGATCAGAGATGCGATAACCGAAACGAGAAGTGAAAGTGAAGCCCTTGAACGGAGTAAAGTTGGCGAATGCGACGCCACGGATGTGGAAGCCGCTGGTAGAATTGTCGGTAGCATCACGCTGTACGAACGGGTGACCTGACTGTGTCATACCGATTTTAGGCGGCATCCAATAAAGTCCTGTTTCGGGATCTGTCAGCAGGGTATATCCTTTGTCGCGGTATTCAATCATCGCAGGGGTAAGGTCACTCTCTCTTCCTCGAGCGGGGAACAGAGGTGAAGAAGTGATTGCAGACAGCAGTGCAGAACCGTTGTCGTTGGCCTCGGATACTTGTTTCGTGCTCCAGCGCTCGATGGAGTTGTTTGTTCCTACGGTCAGCCAGCTCTTTATCTTATAGTCTGCATTGACCTGGAAAGTCAGACGGTCATAGACATCCTTGTCTCCACGGAAGATACCGTTGTCGTGTACGTTGTTGATTGATACGAAGAGATTTCCACGGTCGTTGCCGCCCTGGAATCCGACAGTGTGGCGGTTGCTCCAGGTGGGAACGAAGATTTCTTTGCTCCAGTCAACATCAGTTCCAGTATAGCCGGCATCCTTGAGCATCTGGTCGTTGATGAAACCGTTAGCCTTCTCAAATGCGATGTAATCGGCTGCATTCATGATGTCAAGTCTGCGTGAGAGGCTTGAGAGTGAGAACTGGGCATTGTAGAAGATCTTGCCGTCACCTTTCGCTGCGGCACCGGTCTTGGTGGTAACGAGAACGACACCATTGCCGGCTTCGGCACCGTAGATGGCTGCCGATGCGGCATCCTTCAACACCTCGATGGACTCGATCATTTCAGGATCCAGATAGGCGATGTTGTCAACCTTCAAACCGTCCACGATGAGGAGCGGTCCGATGTTGCCTGAGTTTGAAGAATAACCGCGGACACGGATTTCAGATCCTTTACCGGGAGCACCGGATGCCCTGACTACCTGTACGCCGGCTGCCTTTCCCTGAAGGGCTGTGGCTGCGTCCGAAGTAGAACGGTTCTTCAAGTCATTTTCACGTACAGAAGCCACTGAACCGGTCAGGTCGCTCTTTCTCTGAACGCCATAACCGATTACAACGGTTTCATCAAGCATCTCGACGTCTTCGGCCAGAACTACGCGCATGCCATTGGCAGCGGCCAGGGTCTGTGAGACATATCCGATGCAGGAAACTTGTACCGTGGTGCCGGGAGCAACACGGAGTTCGAAATTACCGTCCTGGTCAGTAGTGACACCAGTGGATGTGCCGGGCACTATCACTGCTGCACCGATTACCGGCAGGTTGTCGGCATCGACGACAGTACCGCGGACGGAATTCTGGGCATAAACTGAATTCATACCCAACAGGCTGATAGCAACGATCATTGTGAGCGATGCTAACTTTTTAAGAAGTTGCCTTGTCATAGATAGTTATTATGTTAGGTTAAAAAGTGTATCCTGATGGGATAATTTTGATAAAGGTAGAAGTTTAAAATGATATAACCATAAAGATGAAGTAAAATTTAATCTTGGGGCTTCAGCTTCAGTATTCCGATGGAGTTCTCGGGCATATTGAATGTGAAGCTCTTACGGACGGTGCCAAGGTTCTTTGTGTGAGGTACCACCGGCTCGCTGTATTTCACGCGGCGGCCGAAGCGGGATGCCATGCTCACGAGGGCGGGGCGCTCTCCCGCAGCAGGCCTTCCGAAACCTGCGGGTGCAGCATAGTCGGGATGGCTTGAGTAGTAGTTCGCATCACCCTGGTTCTTGACTGATGTGTCGTGTGATGAAATGAACTCGAAAGTGGCTTCATAAGTCGTGTTGCTGCCGGTGTTGACGGTGAGCAGCTTGTCCACGGCCTCCGCGTTGACGAACTTGATGATGATCTCGCCGGTGCGGGTGTCGATGGTGGGAGATGTGAAGACTTTTTCGTCCACTGTTTTGCCGTCCATTACGTCGGACATCTTGAATGCACGGTCGCCGGCAGTGGAGAACAGCTGCTGATACCAGTAGTTGGTGGAGCGCCACATTCCGCGGTTGTCGAACCATATGAGATTGGAGTTCCACTTGTTGAAACCTTTCTTGCAGAAGAGCGGGGCATATGCTGCCATAACCACCATATCGGAGTTGCGCTCGAGACTGGTCCAGTATGCCGCCTCGGCCATAGCTGAAGAGAAGGCGTTGTTGTCGCGGTTGTTGGCGAATTCTCCCACGAAGACGCGGGTCGGTTTCCTGCGGTCATATTTGTTGCCGTCAGCGCCGCGGACCTTGTCGGGCAGGTAGCGGTCCTGGTTGGTATAGAACCAGTCGTCATTCCTGTAGTAGTGTTCGTCTACGATGGTGTCGGGGTACTTGCTGTCAATTTCCGACATATTGGCGTCGAATTCTGGTCCGCTCGCTGCGGAACCGGCGGTAGACACGATAGTAATCTCTGGATATTTCTCCTTGATGGCCTTGTACATTATGTCGAAGCGCTCCCAGAACTCGGGGCCCTGGTTCTCGTTGCCGATGCCCAGATACTTTAGGTTGAACGGGGCCGGGTGGCCGAGCTTGGCGCGGAGAGCACCCCATTCAGTGTCTACACTGCCGTTGCAGAACTCGATGAAGTCGAGAGCATCCTTAACGAAGATGCTGTAGAAGCGGTCACGGTCGGCCTGGGTGTCGAGAGGGGCTATATACTGGTGCCCTGCGAACTGGCAGGTGACGCCGTTGTTCAGAACAGGCAGGGAAGTCGCACCAAGACCTTCGGCCATAAGCAGGTACTCATAGAAGCCGATGTACTGAGAGGTCCAGTAACCCCAGTGATTGCGGAAGCCGAGGCGCTCCTCGCGCGGGCCGATGGAGTTCTTCCAGAACACCTGGCCGAAGTAGTTCGTGCCTTCTGAAGCGCATCCGCCGGGGAAGCGCATAAAGGTGGGATGCAGGGCCTCAAGGGCTTCCAGCAGGTCTTTGCGGAAGGGGCCGTAGGTGCCGTTCTTCCAGAGATGAGAGGCTTCAGGAATAAGGGTTACGAAATCCAGCCAGAAGGTGCCGGGAGAATCTGCGACAATGGCCAGGCGGCAGTCGACCGAGCGTTCGGCCTTGAGTTGAGCAGTATATTGTTTCCAGTCACCGCCGAGGCCTGCGAAGCGTACTACATTTGAGTTCGCAGTGCCCTGGGCGTCCTCCAGGTAAACTGAAATGACACCGTTGTAGTCAGCTCCCTGCAGATAGAGGCCTAAGTCATAGCTGACTCCCTGCACTGCCGGGATTGACGGAGTCTGGGTATTGTTGGAATATGTCAGGCCGCGGCCGCGTGCATACGGGGCGATGCCGAAGCCGTTGGCGGCGATGCCGAAGCCTTCTCCTGGCTGCTCGATGTCGAAGCGTACGGAGTACTGTTTGTAGCGCAGTTCGTCGTCATATTTGTCTGCGGGGTCGTAGTCGTACCAGCGTTTGAGGTCCTTCACGAGCGGTTTGTCGTCGACTGTATGGGCGAAGCCTTTCGCTCCTTCCTTGCTGATCACCGTCCATCCGAAGAAAACGGTGTCTGAGTATGAGAATTCATTCTTGTCAGGTGCGTCAGGCACGTTGTAGGCCTGGAACGAGTTGTTCTGGATCAGTTGGGCGCTTATGCCGCCGTCCACGCTCTGGTTGATGTCTTCGAAGAAGATACCGGCCAGGGTGGGGCTTATCTCGATGCCAAGTTTCTTGGGCTTGAGCGTGAGCGTGCGGGTTTCGGGTTTCTTGAAGCCTTGGAGCTGGAGCATCTTGTCGGCCATACGGTAGCCCATCAGGCGCATTCCTTCTGTGCTGAAGTGGAACTGGTCGCCGGTACTCTCGCATCCCAGTGCAGAGATGATGTAGGCATTGGGCATCACTTCCGGCAGGTGGGGCAGCACCACTTCGTTGAATGCTGCGCACACTCCGTCAGCTTCTGCATATTTGAGTTCTCCGGCCAGCAGGGGAATCTCGTCGGGATTCAGGCCGAGGTCGGCGCACAGGTCATCGTGGATCTTCTTCACGCGGCCCGGCCATTCCTGGTCATCAGGGTTGGACTCGCCCTGATGCAGCAGCATACCCTTGATGACTCCGTATTTCTGGGCCTCGCGGGCGGTCTCCATCAGGCGCTGGTAAGGGTTCATTCCATATTCCTTGGCCATTCCTATGAGCCAGCTGCGGGAAGGATCTGCGGCTTCCATCGCCAGGTATTCCTCGCAGGCATCCTTGTCCCAGAGTTCAAGCTTGGCGCCTGCCACTGATACGTTGATCACGCCGACGCGGTATTTCTCGGGCAAAACCTCAATCATCTTGCGGCCGAAGAAGTCGACGGGACCCATATTGTTGGTTTCGCGGCATATGGGCGGCACTGCAGTGTACCAATGGTTGCGCACACGCTCGAAACGGGGCATATCCACTGCCGCCATAAACTGGAAACGCGGGTCGTTGAAGTCCATATCCTGCTCGGCAGGGCGTGCACCCGCCTCCATATTGGACTGGCCGAAGCAGAGATAGATGAAGAAATTGGGATCAGGCGTCTGCGCCTTGGCCTGCAGACTCACGAAGAGAACCGCAAGGAGAAGAAGAACTCTTTTGTACATTTTCAGATGATTTGATAACAAATGTACAAAATAAAGTAAAGAAGGCCCGGGAAATCCCGAGCCTTCTTTGCTTAAGCAGCAAGTGCCTTTACTCTCTACGCTTGTAGGTATAAGTGACTGTCCTGGCTCCCATCAGTTCTTCCTGCTGGATGATGAGAGTCTTGTCGGTGAGTTCCAGCACGTCGAATGTGCCTGACAGCATCATACTGTAGGTGAGACCCTCGGTCAGCCAGAGTGTCTTCTTGAAAGAGATTTTCCTCTGGTCAGCGTTGAATGTGAAGATCGTTCCGTCAACGTCCACGTCGTCGAGATCGAAGTCTGTGAAACTGCCTTTCTTGGCAAGAGCTGTGGGAACGGGGAATTCAGACAGGGACAAATAAAAGTGGACATTGGAGTAGTCATAATCGTTGGTCTTGACTCCATCGGATGTCTTGATGGCTTCGGTCTTGGTCTGCAAGGTCCAGATGCCATAGATGTTTCCGGTAACGTCACCGGTATGCGGTACGAGTTGTTTGTCGCAAGATGTAAAGATTGCAAGGCAGGCGATGGCTGCAAGCAAAAAGTGTTTTTTCATGACGTTTATGTTTAGTATATCTTTTCTAAGGAAACAATAATCGTTCCAAAGTGAACTGTTGTCACTGTCTGTCCAGTCCTGAGCGCTGCAGGAGATAGGCGTGGAGCTTGAGATATGCTTCCTTGCGCCGGTAGCTGTAGCTGTAGAGGAGGGGCTCCTTGCTGTAGCCAAGCCAGGAATTCTTGTCGCTGACTCCCCAGAAGCTGATGCCGCCCCGTTGTGCCTCGGGCACAATCTTCAGGTACTGGTCGAATATGTAAACTATGGTCTCTCCCTGGTCAGCATTGCCCATTGTCACATCCAGTTCGGAGATGCGCACCTTCTTGCCGGTCTTCACCAGGCGCTCCAGCATCTTACTGATGTTCTCTCGGGGCACATCCGCCGAGATATGCATCTGGGTGCCTATTCCGGTTACGTCAGGATTGCCTTCGGCATACTTGCAGATGGCTTCAAGTTTGCCGCCCAGCCATTCGAGACTGTAGTCGTTGATGTAGAGGTCAGCTGTCTTTCCGCTACTCTCGAGGGCTTCCCTGGCAGCGCGAAACGCACTGTCCACGAATTCTTTTGTGCCGCCCTCGTAGTAGCTGCCCCACAGGAATTTATGATAGTCGGTGGTGGCTGTGTTGGCACTGCTGCGCCAGTCCCCGGAGTCGGAGAACACCTCGTTTACCACATCCCAGCCGTAAACGTCGAAATGTTTTACCATTGCGTTTACCCATTCCCTGTGTGCTTTGCGTACAAGGGCAGCAGCCGAATCAGCACTTGGCGCGTCGGCGATCAAGGGATTCAGGAAGTCGCACTGCTGCTGGTTGTGCCAGCCTAGGGTATGCCCGAAGAGCTTCAGACCGCAACCTGATGCCCATTCAGCCATTTTGTCAGCCCTGCTGAAGTCGAACGCACCGCTTTTGGTCACGATGTTGTCGTGCTTCATCTCGTTGCCGAAAGTCACTGCCTCGAAGTCACGACCGAGCACGACTCTCAGAGAGTCGTCATTCACATAGGTGGAATAAGAGAACTCAGCGCCAATCAAAAGCCCGTTGGCTTTGGCCAGATCTTTAAGGCCCCATTTGTACACGGTCGCAGGAGTGTTGTCTACAGGGGTGTAAGGGCCTGGGTCAGGTTTGTTGTCCGGTGTGATTTTTTCATCGCAGGAGTACATAAGTGCAGATGCGAGCAGGATTATGGCGAAAAAATGGCTGTGCAGGTTTTTCATTTTATCTTATTCGACAGGTGAAAAGAACTTGAAATCCCACTTGGAATTGTCGCTTTTGAAGTCGAATGGTGCAAGGGTGGGGGAGCAGTCTCCAAGAGATATCAGGGCATATGGCTCGTCGTGTCCTGGGATGGCCTTGGGCATTATGCGGAACGTGCCGTCGGTGAGCTGGTCGATGCGCCACAACTGTTCGTCTGCGCCGGTGAATTGCGGAACTGCCTCGACTTCGGCCTTGCCGTTGGCTGCGAGTGCACGCTCTGTGCCTGCGATCAGGATTTTGTAGTAGGGACCTCCGAGATATCCGCCGGCTTCAGGCACTGGAACGACAGTCCATCTCTGCCAGGGACGGGCCATATAATAGCCGTTCCTCACTTCGATGACGCCTTCCGGCCAGGTGCCGATGACATCTTCGAGCTTTTGCTCCTCGAGAATGACGTCAGTCTGTCCGTCACTGCTCCTGCCCAGGCCGCGCATTGCACCAGGGGCACGTACGAAATCGACTTCCAGTTCGAGGGCATAGCCGCTGCGGACAGACTGAATTTCATAGGTCCCCTCTCGGAAGGCTTCGCCGGCTACCGGCCAGCCGTCTTTCCAGAGGAGAGGACGGATGCCGAGTACGCTGCGGCCACTGCAGTCCATATCAGCCTCCCAGTGGAAGGACATCTTCTCGACGCCTTCTTCCTCGATGTAGCGGCCAAAATGTCCGGGACCGACGAGGCGGCCTTCGGTAGTTATGACAGACTTGCCTCCTCCCTGGATCATCGAACGGCCGACATTGTCAATGAAAGGACCCTTGGGATTGCGTGAACGGCCGACCACGATGTTGTATGTTGAGTTTACTCCGTCACAGCAGGTGCCGTGGGTGCCGAGCAGGTAGTACCAGCCGTCACGATAAATCATGGTGGATGCTTCCATATTCCTGCCGACGTCGATGGCTTCGTTGCCCTCGACGCGGCGACCGGTCTTCGGGTCTATTTCGACCTGACGGATATGTCCGAAATATGTGCCTGCGGTGAGCCACATCCTTCCGTCAGGGCCGATCAGGACGCCGGGGTCGATAGCGTTGAAATCTTCGTCGACGAGCGATTCAAGCACCATCACGGGCTCTGAGTATGCAAAATCGGGAGATTCGGGGTCAAGCGTCTTGTTCCACATCGTCATTATCTTGCTGGCGTGTCCTCCTCCCATACCGCCGCCGGTGGTTCCGTAGATGACGAGATATCGGTCACCGATCTTGATTGCATCGGGAGCCGCACCGCCACCTGGCCTTACAGCTCCGCCGTGCCAGTTCCAGCCGTCCTCGGATATAAGTCCGCCGCCACCGGTTCCGAAAGTATAGTATTTGCCGTCACATTCCACTATGGATGACGGATCGTGGATAAAAGGAGAGCCTGTCTGGGCAAAAGACAAAATGCCCGACAGGAGCATTGAAGCTATGATGACTATTTTTTTCATTGTTGCCGGGTTTTATCAGTTGCAGGTTATGGTGTAGTTCGTGACGGGATTGCCGTGGTCGTCGATGAAGCGGGCACAGAACTCGCTCATTCCCGGGCCGTTCATCGTGACGCCTCTAAGGATGTTGCGGCCTTTCTTCAGCGTGATGCGGTCTGACACGGCACTGTCGACGCCCATATGGCGGTCACCGGCAAGCAGGAGCAACTCTTCTCCGTTTACCCACCATCTGGCGGCCTTGTTGGAGCCAATGGATAGCCTGACGTTCTCGATGTCTTCCTCGCAGTTGATGACGGTGACAGTCCAAAAAATGACACCGTATCGGTCCTTGCCCAGGCCTGTGGCGAAGCGGAACAGTTTGACGAAGAAATGGTCGCTGTCAAGGGCGTGCCATGCTAGGGTTGCTTTTACGAACTTCGGCTCATTATGTCCGCCGCTTGAAGGCCGCCTTGCGGTAAGATCCACCGGGGGCTGGTATTCCATTGTGACCTTGACCTTGTCACCGTCCTTTGGAATGACAGTCATCTGGTTCGGGAAATACTCTACACTCAGGTTTTCGCGCGTATATGAGTCGGTGAACACTCTGTTGGTAGGGTTGGGCTTGCTGATGGGTTCGAGAATCATCCAGCGCCGGATGAAACCTTCGGAATCAGGAACGGCCGATGGCGTGGTCACCGGTGTGAAATAGCCTTTCAGGGCCTCTGCCACATCGACCTTTACGTTTTTCTTCTGGGCCGATCCGGTGAAGGAAACAAGTGCGGACAGGAGCAGTGTCAGAATTAATTTTAGGAAATAATGCATACTGGAGGGGATTAGAATCCTTATTATGACAAATTTAGTCATAATAAATGTACATTATTACTTAACTTTGGCGCCTGAAGATGTTTCGTTACAAGAAATTATCAACTGAATCAACTATAACTATGAGAAAAATTTCAATCATCGCTCTCATCGCTTCCGTAGCATTGATGAGTGCTTGCGGACCCAAGGACCCCGGTCTGAAGGACGCTTACAAGAACTATTTCAAGATCGGCGTCGCCGTTACCGAGCGTAACGTGGCCGACTCCCTTCAGGCAGCCATCATTCTCAAGGAGTTCAACAGCATCACCGCTGAGAACTGCATGAAACCCGGCGAACTCCATCCCCAGGCTGGTGTATGGAACTTCGAGAAGGCCGATGCCATAGCAAACTTCTGCCGTGAGCACGGCATCAAGATGCGTGGCCACAACCTTGTATGGCACAGCCAGTTCGCAACCTGGATGTTCACAAAACACGACGAAAACGGAAATCCTGTAGTCGAGCGTGACGAGAAGGGAGATACCGTATGGGTTGAGAGACCTGCCTTCGGTCGCGGCGGTTTCCCCGGCTTCGGTGGTCAGCGTCCTAACGGCGGTGCACGCCCCAACGGAGCACCCGCTGTCCAGATGACCAAGGTTCCCAAATATGTGGCAGCCAGCAAGCAGGAGTTCTACGACTCACTCAGGGTTCATATCAACACTGTTGTAAACCGTTACAAGGATGTCGTCTACTGCTGGGACGTAGTCAATGAGGCTATGAGCGACGCAAACAACCCGGACGCTCCTTACGAGGATATGTTCCGCAAGTCACAGGCATATCAGCTCTGCGGCGATGAATTCATCAAGAACGCATTCATATGGGCCCACGAAGCCGATCCGAATGCCGGACTATTCTATAATGACTACAGCGCCTGGACTCCTTCCAAGAGAACATACATCTACAAGATGGTCAAGAAACTCCAGGAAGAAGGCGCTCCTATCACCGGCATCGGTATGCAGGGCCACTATAACATCTTTGATAACCCTACCCTCGAGGATTTCGAGACAGCAATCAAGATGTATCTTGAACTTGTCGACGATATCCAGATCACCGAGTTCGACATCCGTATCAACGAAGAAGCCGGCGGTGGACTTCAGTTCAGCCGTGGCGAGGGACAGGTATATACCGAAGAAATCCAGAAACAGCAGGAGAAGAAGTACGCCGATCTCTTCGAGATTATGCGCAAGTACAGCAAGAATATCTCAAGCGTAACATTCTGGAACCTCAGCGACCGCGATTCATGGCTCGGCGCCAACAACTATCCGCTTCTTTTCGACAGCGAGTATCAGCGCAAGCCCGTATACTACACAGTCCGTGACTTCAAGAAGAAAAAATAAGAGTTGAAATACAAACAAAAAAGACAGCGGGACAAAAACTTGTCCCGCTGTCTTTTTATTTAAAGAGTTGGTTTTTCTCTTAGTATTCTTCCTCGTTAAAAAAGAAATCGTCCTTGGTAGGATAGTCAGGCCAGATGTCTTCGATGGAGTCGTATACTTCACCGTCATCTTCAAGGTCTGAGAGATTCTCGATCACTTCAAGGGGAGCTCCTGAGCGAGTGGCGTAATCGATCAATTCGTCTTTGGTGGCAGGCCACGGTGCGTCTTCAAGTTTTGAAGCAAGTTCAAGTGTCCAATACATTTCTTATTGTGTTTTAATTGTGTTTCTTACAAAAGGGCTGCAAAAATATATGAAATTCTATAATACACAATAAAAAATATGAAAAATGTTACGGCAGCCATTTGTCTTCTTTACAACCTTCTGAAACACAGAGAAATCTGGCCAATACGAAAAGGTAGTCGGAAAGCCTGTTGAGGTATATCTGTGCCTGACGGTCCACATCCCTCAGTTCTCCGATGGCGACGACGCTCCTTTCGCAGCGCCGGCACACGGTGCGGGCCACGTGGCACTCGGCCGCCTCGAAAGGACCGGCAGGGAGAAGGAATGTTTTCTGAGGGGGCAGCTGGGCAGTCATCCTGTCTATCTCGGCCTCGAGGAAGGCGACTTCGGCGTCGTCAAGCACCTTGAGTTTCGGACAGAACTTTTCAGTGGCGAGGTGCGCAGAAACGTTCATCAGGTTGACCTGGATGCGGCGCAACGGAATGTCTTCCGGCACCTTGCTGCGAAGGATTCCCAGATGGCTGATGAGTTCGTCGATGTCGCCATAGGCCATTACCCTGGCGCTGGCCTTGCTTACCCTGGAACCGTCAGCCAGGCTTGTGTTTCCCTTGTCTCCTGTTTTAGTGTAAATACCCATAGCGTATAGACTTGTCTGTTATGCTAAAATAGCGAATACTTGAGACAATTGAAATATAATTTGTAATTTCGCAATACTATGGCATACAATAAAATTGAAGAATACGATCCCGAGGTGACCGAGCAGCTGGCCGCCCATTATAAAGAGATACTGAGGCTTCTTGGAGAAGACCCAGGAAGGGAAGGCCTGCTGAAGACTCCTGTCAGGGTTGCCAAGTCCATGCAGTTCCTCACCAAGGGATACAGTGAGGATCCTGCTGAAATCCTCAAGTCTGCACTCTTCAAGGAGGAGTACAAGCAGATGGTTGTGGTGAAAGACATCGAACTGTATTCGATCTGCGAGCACCATATGCTTCCTTTCTACGGTAAGTGCCACGTCGCATATATCCCCAATGGGTATATCACCGGCCTGAGCAAGGTCGCCCGGGTGGTGGAGACTTTCGCCCGCCGCCTTCAGGTGCAGGAGCGTCTCACAGTGCAGATACGTGACTGCATCCAGGAGACTCTCAATCCTCTTGGAGTGGCCGTGGTGATAGAGGCCGCCCATATGTGCATGCAGATCCGCGGTGTGCAGAAACAGCATTCCGTGACTACGACCTCGGCCTTCACGGGCATATTCTTGAAATCTGAAAAGACCAGGGCGGAGTTTCTGACCCTAATAGGCAAATAGGTTATGAACATAGTTATTGCAGGAGCAGGAGAAGTCGGCTGTCATCTGGCGAAGATGCTGGCAGGGGAGAACCACAATCTGTCGGTGATAGACAGCGACCCGGGGCGTCTGGCCACCATCAGTGAAGAAGCCGACGTAGTGACTATCCAAGGCAATCCCACGTCGATAGAGACCCTTGAAAGGGCAGGTGTGAAGACATCGGATCTTTTCGTTTCAGTATTCCCCGATTCGGACCAGTATGTAAACATAGTCGCTGCCATGCTTGCCAAGCAGATGGGAGCGGCAAAGGTTACAGCCCGCATCAACAATGCCGAGTACCTGAGTCACGAGAACAAGCTCCTGTTCACAGACCTGGGAATCGACCTGCTGTTCTATCCTGAGAAAATCGCTGCTTCTGAAATACTGGAGCTGATCAAGCAGGCCGAAACATCGGAGTTTGCTGAGTTCGCTCACGGCAAGCTCCAGCTCATCGTCTTCAGACTGGAGGAGTATGCCCCCCTGATAGACAAGACAATCCTGGAATATGTCACAGACAAGGACTTCCCTCCTTTCAGGATAGTCGCAGTCTCAAGGGGCGACCAGACCCTGATTCCCAACGGTGAAACCCGCTTCCGTCTTCACGACCAGGTTTTCGTGGTCACCAAGAAAGAGAATATCGACCTGGCGAGGAATATCGCAGGAAAAGTTGATTTCCGCATCAGGCGTCTTGCCATTCTCGGAGGAGGAAGGATCGCCGAGATGGTGGCTGAGAAAGCAGAGAAGTTCACAGATGAGGTAAAGATTATCGAAAGCGATCCAGACCGCTGTGTTGAGCTTTCTTCAAGGCTGAACAAAACACTTGTGATAAACAACACCACCAAAAGCGGCAATTTCTTCTACGATGAGAACATCAAGGACTATGATGCATTTCTGGCCGTCACACCGAACTCCGAAGCGAACATACTGGCCTGCGCCTCAGCCAAGAGACTGGGCGTAATGAAGACCATCGCCGAGGTGGAGAACTTGGATTATATCCGGTTGGCCGAAGAGATGGGCGTCGATGCCGTGGTCAACAAAAAGCTCATCACCGCCGGCCGAATATTCCGATTCACGCTCAGCAACAAGGTCCGCACCATAAAATGCCTGTCGGGATCGAACGCCGAGATTCTCGAATATATGGCGAATCCCGGCAGTCCGATCACGAAGAAGCCCCTCAAGGACCTCAACTTCCCTGAGGGAGCCATCATAGGCGGCGTGATACGCGGCAGCGAATCGATGATTGCTGTCGGTTCAACGCAGATCAATGCCTATGACAGGGTGGCTGTCTTCGCGCTGCCCTCGGCCCTCAAGGAAGTGGACAAGTTCTTCCTGTAGTCAGAAGCCCTTATCCCATATTCCTGCATCAGGTAGCGATTCAGGGTTTTTGCTGACCCGAATCCGCATTTCGTCGCAATTCCTTCCAGAGTCAGCCTCCGGTTCTCAGCCAGGCGGGCTATTTTAAGGAAATGCTTAACCCTGAAAGATGCGACATATTCCCGCCATCGGCATTGCCTGCAGGTGGCCAGGGCCTCTGTAATATATGTCCTGTTCGTGCGCAGTTCAATGGCAAGGTCCCGCTTCGAGAAATCAGGTTTCAGAAACAGTTTCTTTTCGCTGACGATTTCATCAGCGCGCTCTATCAGCTTTTGCAACTGTACTCTTCGCAGTCTCTCTCTTCTTTTTCTCTTTCTGAACCATTTCATACTTGATGTCATTCTTGTATTTCTTACACCATTCTCCGGGTGTCATTCCGGTGTATCTTGTAAATGCGGTGTTGAACGTCGTCATCGACTGGAATCCCGATTTTGAGGCCATGGTCGATATGTCGACAGTGGGATCTCTCATATAAAGGTCCATCGAGTCCCGGACGCGGTACCAGTTTATGAACTGGCTGAAGTTTTTCTTGAAATGGGAATTGATGACCCTTGAGAGGTAGGATTTGTTGGTTTTCAGGCAGTCTGCAACGTCAATGATCTTGATGTTGGGGTTGAGATATGGCTTCTCTTTCTCCAAATATTCCATAAGATTCTCGCAGATGGCCTGGTGGCTGTCGCACAGGAGGGCTTCGGCAGAGCCGATGTCTTCGTCAGCAATCATCTCCGGGCTCAGATAAGGCCGTACCGGAGCTTGTGGTTCAGACTGTTGAAGATTCCTGGTGCGTTTGAAAAGGTAAACGCAAGTGGCCGCCAGAATAATAGAAAGCAGGGCGGCCGCGATGAAAAGGATTTTAATCATTGGTGTAATTTTTTGGCGAAATATAGTAATCTACACCTCGCCAAAAATTCAACAATGAATTGTGCAATGACGATTTTTCCAAATACAAGAATGGAAAAACAAATCTTATTTTTTGATTTGCTCGAAACCCTTGCCAAACACGCCGCTGACATTGCTTACGGACACGAATGCGGTGTCGTCGACTTTCTTGATGATTCTCAGAATCTGACTTGATTCCTGTTTGCGGGCGACAACAGTGACGATTTCACTTTCGGTATGTGTGTACCATCCTTCACTGTGAATGGCTGTCACTCCACGGTGGGCCTCCTGCGTTATGGCATCGGCGATCTCGGCATACTTTCTCGAGAAGACCATAATCTGAACGCACTGCTTGTTGCCGTTCAGGAACAGGTCGAGAGTGTAGCTGAATACGGCTGACGTCACGAAACCATAGATGACGGTCGCGAGCCTGGTTCCGAAAGTTCCTGCAGATGGAATCAGCAGGGTTGAAGATATGATCAGCACGTCGATTGCAACAATGATGCTGCCGGGAGATATGCTCCTGTATTTGTTGATGATCAGGGCTATTATGTCGGTGCCTCCGCTGCTGCCTCCCTGGGTGAAAGTAATGGCTATCCCAAGACCGGAGAGGGCACCTCCGAAAAGGGCGCAGGTGAGCCTTCCGTTCTCGTGGGCGAATTCGTTGATGAAATCTGAAGGAATGACTCCCGGCATCACCCTGAACAGGATGGTGGTCACGATCACTGCGAATATTGTCTTAGCGCCGAAACTGCGGCCCAGGATCTTCAACGCAATGGCCAGAAGGACGGCATTGACTATGAAGTAGGTGTAGCTGATCTTGAAACCTGTGGCGTACTGGATAATGGCACCCATACCTGAAACGCCGCCGCCGACCATATTGTTGGGCAGCAGGAAGACGCTCCACGCAGATACGTAAAGCAGCAATCCCAGGAAGATTATGGCATATTCCTTGACTGCGGTCCAGAAAGTGCGTTGTGTCAGCATACCACGTTGATTATCTTGGACGGAACTACGATGATTTTCCTGATGGCGCCTCCGTTCAGATATTTGGCAGTCCTCTCGTCGCTGCGTACTGCGTCAGCGGCTTCCTGCTGCGACAGGCTCTTTGCCAGGGTTATCTTGAAACGAAGCTTTCCGTTGAACGATACCGGATATTCGAACGAGTCTTCGACAGTGTATGCAGGGTTGAATTCAGGAAAACTTGCATATGTGATGGTCTCATTATGTCCAAGCAGGCTCCAGAGCTCCTCGGCGACGTGGGGTGCGAACGGGGAGATAAGGATGACCATCGGTTCGAGGATTTCCCTCTTGTTGCAGCCGAGGGATACCAGATCGTTCACTGCAA
>JAEEGI010005209.1_pt1 | contig 30066 bp, 28 predicted proteins | sample 8958751 | NCBI WGS metagenome assembly JAEEGI01 (sample SAMN16246545, study PRJNA631951) | gut metagenome | biome: gut microbiome; feature: rumen; material: KS-attached | host: Bos | place: Iran: Karaj | collected 2018-10 | reverse complement strand
TAGGCAAAAGCGGTTAGCTATAAGCTTCAGCGGCTGTAAAATCCGAGAAAATTAAAGAATTTACAGCCCGGAGCAGGCAAAAGCGGTTAGCTATAAGCTTCCGTGGCTGTAAAATCCGAGAAAACCAAAGAATTTACAGCCCGGAGCAGGCAAAAGCGGTTAGCTATAAGCTTCTGCGGCTGTAAAATCCGAGGAAATCAAAGATATTACAGCCCGGAGCAGGCAAAAGCGGTTAGCTATAAGCTTCCGTGGCTGTAAAATCCGAGGAAATCAAAGATATTACAGCCGAGAGCAGGCAAAAGCGGTTAGCTATGAGCTTATGGAGCTATAAAAACCGAGGAAATCAAAGAAATTACAGCCCGGAGCGGGCGAAAGCAGTCTGCTACAGGACTATGAAGCTATAAATTCTGAGAAAGTTAAAAGAATTATAGCCCAACTCAGCCCGAAGCCTGTGGAATCTTGGCAAATAGGCTATAAATTCCGGACAAGCCAGAAAAAATATAGCCCGCCCCAGTCAAAAGCCTGAGTGATCTGGACAAATAGGCTATAAATTCTGAGGAATCCGTTAGAATTATAGCCCGGAGCGTGTAAAGGTGTGTAATTCATGCAAAAGCAGGCAAAATGCAACCAAAACCGGTATTATGCCTTTAGAATGAGGACACAAGCTCTTCACAAATCTTTAAGTTGTAATTGACGCATGCATATATGATAATTATTATGTTGCACTAATGTTTTTGTTTTTGGAGGTACACTGAGTTGTTAAATGCAAGTTTTGACAGAGATTCGATAATTGTTAAGATCATGGGCATTATAAGCGGTTTGGCTGCTATAGGTAGCCTCGTGATACTGCTTTTTGGAGGCACGCTCGGAAGTCTTTTTATTGCAATCGCAAATGGGCTTCTTGCTTTTATCTGTTTTGTTGAAAATGAAAACGAAAAGTATTTCTTCGTTGCATCACTTGGATTTATTGCCATCACGGAAGTGATGAATCTTATATCGGGGACCGGAACATTTTCAACTACTTATACTAATATAATTATTAGCATCATTGCGCATCTGGGGATGATTGCATATATTTTATGGAATCGAATTTCGAGAAATCAGGCTATGTGGATAGGTGCAGTTTGCGTGGGTAATATTTTGTGGAAGGCCATAAGGATACCCTCATTGCTGAGAAGGTTCGCAGATGTATACGGCCTTGCCGGCATGAGTGCATCAGAAATGAACGGAGTAATCACGCTTGTGGTAATCGCTGCGCTTGTTGCAATAATACCTGCCGCTGCAGTAACAATCTTTTTGTTTACGGGAGCACTTGATTACGGCAATTAAGAAAGGGGTTAATCATGAGATACGACGTTGCGATAGTCGGCACCGGACCTGCCGGACTGGAAGCCGCAATAACACTCAAGATCAGAAAAAAGAACATTATAGTAATCGGAAAAAAAGATGCCAGTTCTAAAGTACGCAGCGCTGAGAGGATCGACAATTATCTCGGTATACCCGCGGTCAGCGGAGATGATCTTGCCAAGAAGATGCTGGATCATGTAGAGTCCATGGGTGTTGAGATCACCGAAGGAAGAGTAAGCATGATATATCCTTACGGAGAATATTTTGCAATCCAGTGCGGTGAAGAAATCCTTGAAGCTACTTCGGTAATCCTCTGCGCAGGTGTTGCGCCTGCAAAGACCATTCCCGGAGAGAGCGATTATCTTGGAAGAGGCGTAAGCTATTGTGCAACCTGCGATGCCGCAATGTATAAGGATAAGAAAGCGGTAGTCGTGTCATATTCACCTGCATTTGAAGAGGAGGCTGAATTCCTCAGAAAATATGCTTCCGAAGTTATCTATATTCCCGTATATGATGTGGGAGACCTTAAGATCGACGGCGTTGAAACGATAAAAGCAAAACCTGTTGAGATCAAAGGTGCCATGAAAGCAAATACCCTTGTCACCGATAATGGGGAGATAGCAACGGACGGAGTCTTTGTACTCCGTGATCAGATCGCACCTTCTTCAATGGTTCCCGGCCTTGAAACCGAAGGCTCCGCGGTCAAGTGTGCACGTGATATGTCCACTTCCATCCCCGGGCTTTTCGCTGCGGGAGATATTACCGGTGCACCCTATCAGCTCATAAAAGCTTCAGGTGAGGGACTTACTGCAGCACTCAGCGCAGTATCATATTTGTCCAAAGTATAATAGTATTAATTATAAAACAAAAAAGAAGACGCATTTTTTTGACATCCTTTATCACGATAGAGCGCTACAGTGCCCAATTGTGAACAAATGATGACAAGAAAATGCGTCTTTTACGTTTTTAGCCCTTTGTCAAAATGCACATTAAAATATAATAAAAAATGTATGAAAGTGCTTACATTAACTTATAACGTGCATTAATTTCCCGTCAAAAAGCACAAAAAATATCGAGCGTATTGGAATATTTGTGTGCAAATGTCAAAAATTTGCTCAAAATATGTAAAGTTTTTCCATTTACAGTTAACGCTCGTTTATTTACAATTTGTTCATAAAAAGGGAATTGGCGTTAGAGGTCTGTTTATATGAGAAGCCTTAAAACTCTTAAACTTGTACTTATCTCCATGCTTGCGATCATGACCTTAGCCGGATGCTCCGGCGGCTCCAAGCAGGAGTGGGCATACATACACGAGCCCGATGTTACTATCCTTTCACTTTCCGACAACGGAAAAGCTGAATTTAATGGAGTCAAGTACAGCTACACACTCGAAAACGATTACCTGACTCTTACGGACAAGGATGGAAATGAACTCGGAATGAGATTTGTACCGGACGGAGACAGGATGTTCCTTTATGAGCCTGCCGTCTACGAGTACACCGGCGAAGGACAGCCGAACGGGCTCATCGGCTTCTGGCAAGAAGTAGACGGTAATCTCTCCTTTGAATTTACCGACAAGGGAACCTTCAGAGAAGATTATTACTCCCCCGGATATTACGTGGTGGATGAAGAAAAAGGAATGATACAGCTTATCTACAATGATATGTATCCCGACACCTTCATTTATTACCACCTCGACGGAAACATCCTCACAGTCGAGTATCCCTGGCCCATGGTTCCGACCGAGAAATAAGCGGTCACCCGCAGTTGATATTTCTGAGGCCTTTCGCCTTTGAGATATAAATTATTTTTTCATAATCATTAAAGGAGGAAATTATGAAAAGAAAACTGTTGTCACTTGTAATGGCAGGAACAATGGCTCTTTCACTCGCTGCCTGCGGTACCCCTGCAGGAAACACCGGCGTTGGAACTGCTGATCCTGCAAACACTCCTGCACCTGCACCCGTTGATCCGGCTGCTATGGAAGAGGAGATTACCCTTGATATGTGGTGTATCGCTACTGAGAGCGACTCAAACCGTCACTCTTATGAAGCAGCTATCGCTGATATGGCTACCGCATATCCCAACATCACCCTTAACTGGGAAGCATTTGAGAATGAGTCTTACAAGACCAAGATCAAGGCTGCCGTTTCTGCAAACGAGATGCCTGATATCTTCTTTACCTGGTCTTGCGCATTCCTTCAGGACTTCGTAGATGCAGGAAAGGTTTACTGCCTTGACGCTGCTTACGAAGAGTTCAAGGATGAGCTTCCTGAGTCTATGCTCGGAAACTCCACCTACGGCGGAAAACACTATGGTGTTCCTCTTACCATGAACATCGTTGGTCTCTTCGCTAACATGGATCTCCTCAAGTCAGTTGGCTATGATGAGATTCCCGGAACTTATGAAGAGTTCATCGAGTGCTGCGACGCTCTTAAGGCAGCAGGCATCATCCCCTTCGGATGTGCAGGAAAAGAGACTTGGTGTGTTACCGAGTATCTTGAGTCCGTTATCGAGAAGTCTGTAGGTTATGAGACTCTTAACGACATCTTCCTCGGAAGAGCAACTTGGGACAACGCTGACGTTGCTGCAGCAGTTGATACCTTCCAGAGCCTTGTAAACAACGGATACTTCGATCCTAACGGAATCGCTCTTGGAAACGACGAAGTTAAGGCTAACTTCATGGATGGAAAGTATGCTTTCTACATGAACGGAACCTGGAACTGCGCTGACTTCGCTAACAACGAAGCATTCTTCCCCAAGGTAAAGGTTGCTGAGTTCCCTGTCATCAACGCTGACAAGGCTACTCTCGGACAGCTCATTGGTGGACCTTCCGATACTCTTGCAGTTGCAGCATCTTCAGAGCATGCTGACGTAGCTGCTAAGTACTGCTTCGAGCTTGGAAAGCTTATCTGCCACTACGGCTATCTTGACGGCTGCGGACTTCCCGCTTGGACTCCTTACGGCGATACCTCAGCAGTTAACGCTCTTACTCAGGATGTTGCAGAAATCTGCGGAAACGCTACCGGATACGTTCTCTTCGGAGACACCGCTATGAGCGCAGACGATGCTAACACCTACCTTTCTTACGTAGACCTCGTTTACGGATGTGAAGTCGATGGTCAGGGATTCATCGAAGGACTTGCCAACGACATAAGATAATTTAATCCCTGTTTGTTACTTGTACGGACGCGCGACCTTCTGCCTTGCAACAACCCCCTCGCGCCAGCGGAGGCCGCGCGGCTGTACTATATAAAAGAGAAACGGACTCGAAAGAGTCCGAATTTTTTGGAAGGCTTAGCCAATGAAGAAAAAAGATATCGTCAATTATTTAGCGGTATTCCTGTTCTTATTACCTGCGCTGGCGCTGTTTATAGGAATACTGATCGCGCCTATCATCAAATCGGCGTATTACAGTCTCTTTGACTGGAACGGCATGGGCGAGATGACCTTTCTCGGACTTGCTAACTACAAAGAATTATTCACCAGCAAAGCCATCGGATTTATAAAAGCACTCGGAAACGCGTGCATCCTTGCTGCTTTGTCGGTTTTCATACAGCTCCCTGTTTCACTTGCACTTGCTCTTGCACTCGGAAGAGGCATCAAGGGAGAGAAACCTTTTCTGTCAGTTTATTTCATGCCCGTTCTGATCTCCACTGTTGTTATCGGTCAGCTCTGGCTGAAGATCTATAACCCCGATTACGGTCTTCTCAATTCCGCTCTTACCAAGATTGGTCTTGAGAATCTTTGCCATATTTGGCTGGGTGATAAGAAGACTGCCCTTCTTTCCGTATTCGTACCTACCCTTTGGCAGTATGTAGGTTATCACATGCTCCTTATGTATGCGGGCGTTAAGGGCGTATCCCCTGACATCCGTGAGGCTGCTAAGATCGACGGTGCAACCGAAGGACAGGTTAACAGATACATCGTTATTCCTGTTATTAAGCCCATCCTCAAGGTCAGCGTTATCTTCGCTGTAACCGGTTCACTTAAATCCTTCGACCTTATCTATGTCCTTACCAACGGCGGACCTCTCCATGCTACGGAAGTTCCTTCAACCCGTATGATCGAGATGCTCTTCCAGCGTAACCGTTACGGTATGGGTTCGACGATCGCAGTTATGATGATCATTCTCTGCTTCGCGTTCGCCCTTCTTATAAGCAAAGCGTTCAAGGAGGCAGACTGATATGGCAAATATACAAGTAAAAGAAAAGGAACCTGTATCCACCAAGTTTAATGCTCGAAATGTTATACTTTATGTTATATTAAGTATATGGGCTTTGATCAACCTGTTCCCCGTATATTGGATGTTTACTTTCTCACTCAAGACCAACGAGGAAATCTTCGGTAAGAACCTCATCGGACTTCCCTGGGATTGGAGATGGTCCAACTATGCATCTGCATGGCATACCGGAAACATGCCCAGATACTTTATTAACTCCGTCATTGTATCTGTATCTGCGATTGCTCTTGTAATCATCGCATCGATGATGGCAACATATGCTATTACCAGACTTAAGTGGAGATTCAGTGCACAGATGAATGCATTCTTCATGCTGGGACTTACCATTCCCATCCATGCATCCATCGTTCCCGTGTTCATCACTCTGAGAAACCTGGGAATCCTTAACAGCCATTTCTCACTGATCTTCCCCTATGCGGCATTCTCACTTTCCATGGGTATTCTGATCTGTACAGGATTCATGGTAGAGATTCCCAAGGACCTTGACGAGGCAGCATATATCGACGGCTGCGGACCTTTCAGAACTTTCGGAGTAGTTATTGTACCTCTTATGAAGCCCGCGCTTGCAACCATCAGTATCTATACCTTCCTTCAGTGCTGGAATGAGCTGATGTTCGCAAACGTATTCATAAGCGACAGTAAATTCAAAACACTCCCTGTCGGTATCCAGGCACTGTCCGGACAGTATACGACAGAGTGGGGTCCCATCGGTGCTGCACTCGTTATTGCTACATTCCCTATGCTCATTGTTTATATATTCATGAGCGGAAAGATTCAGGAAAGCTTCGTTGCCGGTGCCGTCAAGGGATGATCCTTTGGTAAGGCGGTAGTAACAATGCGTAACAGCTCGCTGTCAGGCAGACTTCGTTGGGTATTCTTCGTAGTAATTGCTTTATTGACCATAGCTTTCCTTGTATCCACTCTTCTCATCATCAGAAGAGAGGAACAGGAGTCTGCGGTCAGAGAGGCAGAGAGCACGCTTATAGGATTATCCGGAAGTATCTCTTCATCCATTGAGGGATATAAGGAATTATCCAAACTTATGATTATGGAGGAGCCTCTCGCTGCCTTCCTCAAAGAGGAAGACCGCGACGAGGCTTTTAATCTTGTAATTGATGCCAAGTACAGCATGCAGAGGATCATCAACGTCACAAGCGGCGTTGATGCGGTTTATGCGTTCAGAACCGACGGGATGTATGCCTGCACCAAAAGAGGTGTATTCGTACTGGATAAAGAAAGCTATGTTGAAGAGCTTTGGCCTACCCCTGTACTGGATCTCAGGGGAAGGGCTCTTGAATATTCCAACGGTAACGGCGCGCTCAGGAAGATAGACAATTATCCGTTTATCTCCATAGAGCGTGCTTTTTATGATATGAATACCCAGGAAAGAACGGGTTATCTGATCCTCCTCATGTCGGGTAAGATAATCGATCAGGCTCTGGCATCTCTTCCCGATACCGATATATGTGCGGTGGGACTGGACGGAACTTATCTGTCCGGAGACAAGAATCTGGCCAGGGTTTATGACAGGAGTTTTGCGAGCTATACCGTCTCACATAAGATGTATATCGTTCGCGGGCAAAGGGTGGTGGTATCCGGAGTCAGGGTCAAGGATGCCCCCATAATAGTGATCAGCTGTATTCCTCTCGAAGGCAAGCCGCTTCCGGGAAGAACACTGCGTATACTTGCTTTCCTGATGGCTGCGATGACAGTTGGTCTATTTGCACTGGGAAGATTTGTATCCGTTAATATCACAAGGCCCATAAACCGTCTGATCAAAGCTATGAATATCCGCGGAAGCGAGAAAGAGCTCGTTCCCATAAGCGGACGTATGCCTGACAATGAGATCGGTCTTCTGAGGGATTCCTATAACTCCATGGTCATTAAGATAAGGGATCTGATACAGGAGCTCATCACCAAGGAACAGACCATTCAGAGAGCGGAGATGAGGGTTCTTCAGGAACAGATAAAGCCTCATTTCCTATACAACTCCATCGGAATGATAAGTTCTTTGGCGCTCAGAAACGGAGCGGGAGATGTAAGCTCTGCGCTTGAAACTCTGGGAAGATTCTACAGAAATTTCCTCAGTAAAGGAGATAAGGAAATCCCCCTCGAAAGAGAAGTTTTGATAGTAAGAGATTATCTTGCTCTTCAGAAACTCAGATACGGGGAGATAATCCGGGATGAGTACGATATTAAAGATGAGTGCCTTAAGTGCATCGTTCCCAAGCTCATCCTTCAGCCTCTTGTGGAAAACAGTATTTACCACGGAATCAGACTTAAAGGTGAGGAAGGAATCATCAGGATATCCGCAAGCATCGATGATGATAATCTTCTCCACATAATTGTATATGACACGGGTGTCGGAATGAGCAAAGAGATCGCCGACAAGCTCATGTCAGGTATAAAGAATGTATCTCCGGATGAAGAGAGTTTCGGACTTTGGGGAACCATAGTAAGATTGAGATATTATTTCAATCGTGATAATGTTGTAAAGATTGAAAGTGAAGAGGGCGAATATACCAGGATCGAATTCATCGTTCCCGCGACGACCGTCCCTAAAGCGGAGGAGGAGGACAAATAATGTACAAAGTTATGCTTATCGATGACGAAGCCTCTGCGAGGGAGCTTATGAAGGAATCCCTCGATTGGGAAAGTCTTGATATGTATGTGGCGGGCGAGGCCGAGAGCGGCATCGAAGCTATCAACACCATTGATGATATCAGGCCGGATATCGTATTTGTCGATATTTCAATGCCATTCATGGACGGCATACAGTTCTCGGTAATAGCGGCCGACAGATATCCCGGTCTTATCATTATAATAATGACCGCCTTTGATAAATTCGAATATGCGAGGAAATGTGTAAGTCTTCCGATCTTCGAATATATGTTAAAACCCATGGTCAGAAGCGAGGTCATGGAGACCTTGAAAAAAGCCAAGGATAGACTGGAAGAAAGAGGACCGGTCCAGTGGGGCGGCTCCGAAACCGGTGACGAACAGCTTTCCGCAACCGAGGCCGTAATGAAGTACATTCAGGAAAACTACACGGATTCCACACTTAACCTTACATCCGTGGCTCAGGCCTTCGGCTTTTCTTCAAGCTATCTGAGCAGAAAGTTCAAATCCGAGACAGGTAAGGGATTTGCGCAATATCTGACACAGGTAAGGATGGAAAATGCGATGAAACTCGCAGGCCCCGATGTTAAGATGTTCAATATATCCGCGAAAGTAGGTATTCCCGACCCGAATTATTTCGGAAGGTGCTTTAAGAAGTTTACGGGCAAGAGCTATTCGGAATATGCTCAGGGGTGTCCGGATAAGTAAGAATATGACAAATTCAATAGTTACGAATTGAGAACGGCTCCCGGTCTGACATCAGGAACCATCCCCGACAGATAGAGCGCGGTTAATTTCGGAATAAGGGAATTTGTGATAAAATAGATCGGATGCGCAGTCTGGCGCGTCTTAAGTGTTAGGGTTGAAACGGAGAAAAAAATGAACGATATGATCGAAATCAGATGGCACGGCCGCGGTGGCCAGGGTGCCAAAACCGCAAGCCAGCTTCTTGCTGATGCGGCTTTCATGTCCGGAAAGTACGTACAGTCTTTCCCGGAGTACGGTCCCGAGAGATCAGGAGCCCCTATTACGGCTTACAACAGGATCTCCGAGGAGAGATGCCCCATTCATTCCAATATCTATGACCCCGATTACGTAGTTGTAGTAGACGAGACTCTTCTCGAAAGCGTAGACGTAACCGCGGGATTATCCGAAAGCGGAGCCATTATCATCAATTCCGCAAAAAGCCCCGAGGAATTAAAGCCTCTTCTCAAAGGCTATGCGGGAAGAGTATGCACAATCGATGCAAGAGCCATCTCTCTTGCTTATCTCGGAAAATATTTCCCCAACACTCCCATGCTTGCTGCAGTAGTTGAAGTAAGCAAGTGCGTTGACAAGGAACAGTTCCTTAAAGATATGGAGGGTTCCTATAGACATAAATTCGCCAAGAAACCCCAGCTCGTAGAAGGTAATCTTCAGTGCCTCAGAGCTGCCATGAAGGAAGTGAGGGGATAAGATGGGACTTAAAGCAGAAGAAATAAATGAACATATAGCATGGCAGGATGTGACCGTCGGATGCGAGATCTATGAGCCCGGTACCAGCCGCCTTACCAAGACCGGAGAGTGGAGAAGCAAAACTCCGGAGTGGATCGAAGAAAAGTGCAAGCAGTGTCTTCTGTGCGCACCTTTTTGTCCCGATGCCTCAATTCCCGTATGTGACGGAAAAAGAGGAGAATTTGATTATGATCACTGCAAGGGATGCGGAATCTGCATAAAGGCTTGTCCTTTCCAGGCTATCCGCTGGAAGGAGGAGAACTGATGAGCATCAGAGAGAGATTATCGGGTAACGAAGCTATCGCAACCGCGATGAGACAGATCAATCCCGATGTATTTGCAATGTTTCCCATAACTCCTTCAACCGAGATCCCCCAGTATTTTGCACAGTATGTTGCAGACGGTAAGGTTGATACGGAGTTCATCTGTGTTGAGAGTGAGCATTCTTCCCTTTCGGCATGTCTTGGCGCTGAAGCTGCAGGCTGCAGAGCGGTTACCGCAACTTCATCCGCAGGTCTTTCCTTTATGAATGAAGTTCTGTATGTTGCGGCTTCTTCAAGACTTCCCGTAGTCTTAGCCGTTGCATGCCGTGCACTTACAGGCCCCATCAACATCAATCACGACTATTCGGATTCCATGGCTGAGCGTGATTCGGGTTTCATCCAGATATACGCGGAGAACAACCAGGAAGTTTATGACAATTATCTTCAGGCGCACCGTATCGCCGAGCACCCTGATGTAAGACTTCCTCTTATGATCTGTGAGGACGGATTTATCACTTCACATGCTATTGAGAACATCGAGCTTGAAGAGGATGACAAAGTAAAGGCATTCGTAGGAGAATATCATCCCGAGAATTATCTTCTTAAAGAGGAGAATCCTCTTGCGGTCGGCCCTTACGGTATAAGCGCATATTATATGGAAGCACGTGTTGCACAGGCACATGCAATGATGAATGCAAAACAGGTAATCCTGGATGTTGCAGCAGACTTCGAGAAGACCTTCGGAAGAAAGTACGGACTCATCGAAGAGTACAAGATGGAAGATGCAGAGCTTGCAATGGTCATCATGGGATCCTCCGCAGGAACCGCAAAGGCGGCGGTTGATGAACTCAGGGCACAGGGAGTAAAGGCAGGACTTGTTAAGATCAGAGTCTTCAGACCTTTCCCCGGCGAAGAGATTGCAAATGCACTTAAGAACTGCAAGGCAGTTGCCATAATGGATAAGTCGGAAGGCTTCTCAGGATGCGGCGGTCCTCTTTATGCGGAAACATCGGGTGCGTGCTTTAACCTTAAAACAAGACCTCTTATGGTTGATATAGTATTCGGTCTCGGCGGAAGAGATTTTACCGTGGAATCCGCCAAGAGTGTGTATGACAGACTGGCCAAGATCGCAGAGACAGGCGAAACCGGAGACATCTATACACACATGGGACAGCGTGAGAGGTAATCGAAATGGCATATAATCTTAAAGAGGAAATGAATAAAAAAGAACGCTTCAACCCCGGACACAGACTCTGTGCCGGCTGCGGAGCGGGAATCGTCTGCAGAGCCATGATGAGGGCTGTTGATGAAAATGACAAGGCTGTCATTTGTAATGCTACCGGATGTCTTGAGGTTTCATCCTTCCAGTATCCTTATACCGCATGGGATGATTCTTACATCCACACCGCATTCGAAAATGCATCTTCAACAGCATCGGGTGTATGTGCCGCTGTGGAAGTTATGAAGAGGAAAGGAAAAGTAAAACCCGATACCAATTACAAGGTTCTTGTAATCGGCGGAGACGGCGGAACATACGACATCGGATTCCAGTCACTTTCCGGAGCTCTCGAAAGAGGACATGACCTTACTTATTTTTGTTACGACAATAATGCATATATGAATACCGGAACCCAGAGGTCATCCGCAACACCCAGATTCGCAGCTGCAACCACCACACCTGCAGGTGCTGATTCCGTAGGTAAGAAGCAGGATCAGAAGGATCTTACCCAGATCGTTGTTGCTCACGGCGTTCACTATGCAGCGCAGACCACTCTTTTCGGTAACATGAAGGACTTCCATGAGAAGGCTCACAGAGCTATCTACACCGAAGGCCCTACTTTCGTAAATGTACTTACTCCCTGCCCCAGAGGCTGGAACTATCCTACCGAAGATCTCCTTGCAATCTGCAAGGCAGCCATCGATACATGCGTATGGCCCGTTTATGAAGTTGTGGACGGAGAGTACAGACTTACTTATGAGCCCAAGAAGAAACTCCCTGTTGAGGAGTTCATGAAGCTTCAGGGAAGATTCGCTCACTGTTTCAAGAAGGGCAACGAGTGGACCATCGAAGCAGCACAGAAGTACGTAGACAAGAAGTGGGAAGACCTTCTCGCAAAATGTAAATAATCGGAGGTACATATATGTCGAAACAATTATTCAGTAACGATCATATTATTTCGTGGCTTAAGTATTTCTCCGAAAATACCGACATCGATCTTGAGCATGTAAAGATCCTCGATATCACCAGAAAAAATAAAAACCTCATCCCTACCGTTGAGGCACACCGTTGCACACTTGTATTTACAGAGGCGGGAGATACGGACATTTTCTACCGCATGTGGAGCGTAGGTCTCGGAGAGTGCGAGGTTATCTATAACGAAGGATCGGAGCCTACCGGCGAGATCAAGAGAAAACAGCTTGCGGATATGATTGACCGCGGCATCAACGCAAGTGCCGGAATGATCGTTCTTAATCCCAATGCAAGAAGCACCATCAAGTTCGGTATGGACAACAAGAACTTTGCATCCGGTTCCGTAAGATATGTAGGAAGCGAGATCCGTTCCGTTATCCTATCCAAGATGCAGATCGCGGAGAACAAGAATTTCTGTGTTATTTCCGGAGAGTCCATTGCTGTCGAGACCGCAATGATCTGCGGAGAGGGATCCGTTATCGCGGTTGAGTACAAAGAAAGCGACAGAGAGACTCTTGAGGAGAACGTAGGAAAGTTCGGACTTAAGAATATCTCAATCATCGATCATGTGGACGCCAAGACCTTCAAGGATCTTCCCGTTCCCGACACCACCATGCTGGTTGCATCCGCAAGCATGGAGCAGGAGATCACCTTCCTGACCCAGCTTAATCCGAGCATGGAATTTGTTATCTATACCCTTGATTTCAGGGTAGCTGCAAACATGCGCGACATCCTCGGAAGATTCGGAATGACCGATGTAAACATCATCCAGATCAGCGTATCCAAGCTTAATTCCAAGAATCTTTTCGAAAGCCAGCCTTCACCCTGGATCATCACAGCAAGGGCCGGCGAATAAGTTTTTCTTTATTTTTTCCTAAATAGTGATAAAATACGTATGTATTTTTTCGCTAAAGCTAAGGAGAGGTAATATGAGCAAAGTAAGCATCCCCGAGGGTTATGTGTCTCATCTTAATCTTCATGACACACAGGTTGCCATAAAGACCGTAAAAGATTATTTCCAGGCAAGACTTTCCGAGAGACTTAATCTTCAGAGAGTATCGGCTCCTTTATTCGTAACACCCGAATCGGGATTGAACGATAACTTAAACGGCGTCGAGCATCCCGTTGAATTTACCATCAGCAACGAAGGCGGACGTAAGGCAGAGGTAGTACAGTCTCTTGCAAAATGGAAGAGATATGCCCTTGCAAAGTACGGCTTCGAAGTAGACGAAGGCCTCTACACCGACATGAATGCCATCAGAGCCGATGAAGAGCCCGATAATATTCATTCCGTATTCGTAGACCAGTGGGACTGGGAGAAGATCATTTTAAAGGCCGACAGAAATTTCGACACTCTTAAGGATACGGTTCTCGATGTATATGCGGCTCTCAGAAAGACCGAGAAGTACATGGCAATCCAGTACGATTACATCGAAGAGATCCTTCCCCACGATATTTTCTTTATCACTTCACAGGAGCTGGAGAACATGTTCCCCGGAAAGACTGCGAAGGAGAGAGAGTACGCTATCGCCAAAGAAAAAGGTGCCGTATGTATCATGCAGATCGGCGACAAGCTTGCATCCGGTGAGGTTCATGATTTCAGAGCTCCCGATTATGATGACTGGGCACTTAACTGCGACATCTTCGTATATTATCCCGTTCTTGATATAGCACTTGAGCTTTCAAGCATGGGTATCAGAGTAGATGAGGAGTCCATAAAGACTCAGCTTGAAAAGGCAGGATGCCCCGAAAGAGCAGAGCTTCCTTTCCAGAAAGCTATCATCGAAGGCAGACTTCCTTACACCATCGGCGGAGGAATAGGCCAGTCAAGAATATGCATGTTCTTCCTCAGAAAGGCTCATATCGGTGAGGTTCAGTCTTCAATCTGGCCCGATGATATGGTCAAAGAGTGCGACGCAGCAGGCATTAAGCTTCTGTAATAATACACGGATCTATATGACAGAGGGGACGCATCATTTTTGTCACCGGGTGACAAAAATGATGCGTCCCCTCTGTCGTGTATGAGAAAAAATGCATAGCTTCTAAGGGTTATGTGGTACAATGTCCTCGGATACAATAGTGTATCGGGTTGCGTCGTATCTCGCACAAAAGAGAGCGGCAGCAAAGGAGACAATATGAATACTAAGAAAAAGACAAATATTATCGTAGGACTCGGACTTTTAACTGCCATTGTCATCGTGCTTCAGGCATTGGCACTCACCGTGCGATTCGGAGTTTTCACCATCACTCTCGTTCTTGCACCGATCATCGTTGGTGCTGCACTCTACGGATGGTGGGCAGGAGCATGGCTCGGATTCGTATTCGGTGTAGTTGTTTTGTTCACGGACGCAGGTGCATTCCTTGCGGTTAATATTCCCGGAACCATCATCACCTGTATCATGAAGGGCGTATGTGCCGGAATCGTAGCGGGAATCATTTATGATCTTTTAGCCAAGAAAAATAAATTTCTGGCTGTGATCCTTGCGGGAGTCGCAGCGCCTGTTACCAACACCGGTCTTTTCCTTCTCGGATGTGTTCTCTTTTTCATGGATACCATCAATGAGTGGGCAATAGCATTAGGTTATCCCAGTGCGGGAAATTACCTTATCTTTGGAATGATAGGAATCAACTTCTTCGTTGAGCTGGTCATCAACCTTGCGCTCAGCACCGCCATTGTTCAGATCATAGGCATCGCCAAGAAGTCCAACGTAGCATAACCAAATGGGCATGGCTTTTATAGCCATGCCTTTACTATTTGCGGGAGGAAAAATATGATACTTGCATTCGACGTAGGAAATACCAACATCGTTATGGGTGTTCTTGATGAGGAGAAGACTTATTTTCTCACAAGATTTGCGACAGACCATTCCAAGACCGAAGCGGAATATGCCGTTCTTGTAAAGAATATCCTTGAGATCAAAGGCGTTGCCATAGATGACATAAAGGGAGGTATAATTTCTTCCGTTGTTCCTCCCATGAACGACATATTAGGTGAAGTGATCAGACTTCTTACCGGTCACAATGCACTTATCGTCGGCCCCGGACTTAAAACGGGACTGAACATTGCAGTGGGTGATCCTTCGGAAGTCGGTGCGGACCTTGTTGTCGGCGCCGTTGCAGCTATCGACAAATACGAATCTCCCATGCTGATCATGGATCTTGGAACGGCAACCACCATCACCGCCATCGGAAAAAATAAAGAATTCCTTGGCGTTATCATTTATCCCGGCGTTAAGGTATCTTATGATGCTCTCGTCGGAAGAACCGCACTTCTTTCAAGCATCTCTTATGACGTTCCCGAGAAGGTCATCGGAACCAACACCAGAGACTGTATGCAGTCGGGACTTATCTACGGAAATGCCGCGATGCTGGACGGACTCATCGACAGATGCGAAAAGGAGATGGGAGGAGTTAAGTCCCTCATCGCAACCGGCGGGCTTTCATCCAGGATCACACCTTATTGCACACATGATATTATTTTCGACGATGACCTTTTGATCGACGGACTCAGGATCATCTACTACAAGAACGTTAAGGGTTCTAAGAAGAAATAAGAGTCAGTTGGGACGGTTCTTTCTGACTCATTTTTAAAGGACTCAACTCTACAGCAATAGTCTACGGAAAATGAGTCAGAAAGAACCGTCCCAACTGACTCGAAGGATAAAAGTATGGATAACATCATGGACGGGATTCCCGTAAAAGTTATATATTCCCGCAGGAAGAGCCTGTCCATGAAGTTTGACAAGACGGGAACTCTTATAGTGAACGCACCGGCCTTTGTAACAGAGGGTGAGGTGCGTACTTTTATGCGTGAACATACCAGATGGATCAGACTTAATTACGTCAAAGCCTTAGGCATGGCCGAGAATATCAAAGAACATGAGTTTAAAGACGGCGGTAAAGTATTGTATCTCGGTGAAGAGTACGGAATAAAGATATCCGGAAGAGGAAGGATAGTTAAGACGGGAGAGGAGTTTATATTCCCGGAGGGAGCGGATGGCGCTTCTTACGAAAGATGGATCAAGGCCAGAGCCAAAGAATACCTTCCCGTAAGACTCAGATACAGGGCTTATGAAATGGGGATCACATACAGGGACCTTAGAATATCGGGAGCAAAGTCCAAATGGGGTTCCTGTTCTGAGACGGGGATGATCACTTTGTCCTGGAGACTTATGATGTGCCCTCCGGAATCAATCGAATATGTTCTTATACACGAACTTTGTCACAGAATACATATGGATCATTCCAAAGCTTTCTGGGCCGATGTTGAAAAATACATGCCGGATTACAAAAAACATAAGAAGTGGCTCGACGATCACGGCTACTTGATGGAGTGACAGTGGAACAGGGGGACGGTTCTGTCGTTCCACATGATTCTTGTGGAACGACAGAACCGTCCCCCTGTTCCACTGTCACAACGGCAAAATTTTAGGCGCCACCCGATAAAACTTTCATCGAATGGCGCCCCTAGTAGATGGGTTCCTCAATATCCATTGGCGGATACCTCCTATTCTTTTATATTAACCCATATGCTTCCCGGTTTCTCTCTTCGAAATCGCTTCATTCTTCATACGACCTGTTCGTCCGAATACATATATAAACGGAGCGGTCTGTATTCATAGGACGATATGCATATAAGCTTTCGTCGTGTTTTCGCTTCTTCCTAGGGATCATATCCGGTTTGCTGTGGGATATTCACCGGTTAATTACGGCTAGTACATTGGACTACCCTCCATAGCTGGTTAACGGTTACCACTTACTGTCCCATGGGACTGTCCTCCTTTTCTAAAAGCTTTGAAGACTTGTCTTTGTCATCTGCTTTTGTTTTATGTGCCTATAATAATCTAAAAATAAAACTCTGTCAACCCCTTTTTCTAAAAATATTTTTAAAAAGATAAATTATTTCGATAACGTTTAAATAATTACGAGAATATTCTGACATTTCAACGCAGAAAACTCAGGGAAAACATCGAAATCACTGGCTTTTTAAATTTTGACAAAATTTCGGTTTTGTAGTTGCTTCTGGTGACTTTTTTAGGGGGGTCACCGGGGACACTACCGTTTTGCCATCAGATTCACTGAAGCCGGCTCCGGCATTCCGCACCACCCCGCGGAATGTCGGAGTCGTTCTCTAGCCTTTTTGATGACAAAACGGTAGCGTACCCACTGTCATAAACCCCTAAAAAAGTCGACTTTTACGGCATTTTCTGTTATTCTTATGGTTGGGTTTTAATGAAGATTTTTAAGTGAAAGGGAATTTTAAAATGTATATTACTTGTCTTGACCTTGAGGGAGTTCTTGTCCCCGAAATCTGGATCGCATTTTCCGAAAAGACCGGAATTCCGGAGCTTAGGAGGACCACAAGGGATGAGCCTGATTATGATAAGCTCATGAAATTCAGAATCGGTATCTTAAAAGAGCACGGACTGGGACTCAAGGAGATCCAGGATACTATTGCAACACTTGATCCTCTTCCCGGTGCAAAGGAGTTCCTTGACGAACTCAGAAGCAGGACTCAGGTTCTGATCCTCAGCGATACTTTCGAGCAGTTTGCAGCTCCCCTTATGAAGAAACTGGGAATGCCTACCATCATGTGCAACACTCTTGAAGTTGCGGATAACGGTGAGATCACCGGATACAAGATGAGATGCGACAAGAGTAAGCTCACAACCGTTAAGGCTCTTCAGTCCATCGGTTATGAGACTATCGCAAGCGGAGACTCCTTCAATGACCTCGGAATGATCGAGGCTTCAAAAGCCGGTTTCCTTTTTAGGACCACCGAGCAGCTTAAAGCAGATTATCCTCAGTATCCCGCATTCGAGGAATACGACGAGCTCCTTAATGCGATCACTGATGTAATGAAGGATTGATGACCAATTACAAGCTGATAATAAGATATGACGGCACCGGATACCGCGGATGGGAACATCAGCCCGGAGAAGAGAAAACCATCCAGGGCAAGATGGAGACCGCGGTTATCAGGATGCTCAACCCCTCAGGGGTAAAAGAAAACTCCGGAGAAGGCACCGCCAAAAGTGACTGCCTTGGAACCTTCGAAGGCGACATCCCGGATATCATTTCCGCAGGAAGAACAGACGGAGGTGTTCATGCACTCGCCATGTGCGCAAACGTCAGGCTTGATACAAAGCTTTCCTGCAAAGAGATACGGGACGGCATCAACAGAAACCTTCCCGATGACATATGTGTCACAGAAGTTACGGTAGCCGGTGACAGGTTCCACGCGAGGTATAACGCCAAGGGCAAAACCTACAGATATACCTGCTATGCCGGAGAACTTAAGCCCGTCTTTAACAGAAGATTTTGTTATGAGCTTGGAAAAGTTCCCGATATCGAGGCTATGAAGAAAGCGGCTTCGATCATGGAGGGCGAACACGACTTTACTTCTTTTTGCGGGAATCCGCGTATGAAAAAGTCGTGTGTAAGGATCGTCGATAAGATAGACATCGAATACAAGGATGAATATCTGACATTTACTTATCACGGAAACGGCTTCCTCCAGTACATGGTGCGTATCATGACCGGGACCCTTCTCGAAGTGGGACAGGGTAAGAGAACTCCCGAATCCGTAGCACAGCTTTTTGAGACCTTGGACAGAAGTAAAGCAGGTTTTACGGCACCCGCAAGGGGCCTTGCACTTGTGGAGGTTGATTATTAACCGGGGGGTTGCTTAATGTCTGAAAAGGTATTGTACATAAGAGCGGACATGAATCAGCAGATTTCCGTCGGCCATGTGATGAGGTGTCTGTCCGTTGCGGACTCTGCGAAGGAACGCGGTATCAGGACTGTTTTTATCGCTGCGGACGAACAGCCCGTATCTCTGATAAAAGAAAGAGGGCACGAACTTATAGTTCTCGGCAGTGACTGGCAGAACATGGAGTCCGAACTTCCTGCTCTTGAGAAGATCATCAAAGATAACAAGGTCGAAAACATATTGATCGACAGTTATCAGGTGACGGATGCCTATTTAAGAAGAGTAAACGAACTGACGAGAGTTTATTATCTCGATGACGTCAATGCTTTTCCTTATCCCGTCTACGCCGTGATCAATTATTCGAATCACGCGGACGATACGACTTACCCGGTCAGATATCCGGGTACAAAATTTTATCTCGGATGTGGATATGCGCCTCTTCGTGAAGCTTTCAAAAATCCTCATCCCAAGAAAATAAACCCGACTGTTAAAAACATTCTTATCATGTCGGGCGGATCAGATCCTTACGGCATGCTTCCCAAGATCCTGGAAGCCTTGCCGCTTGATGATTTCGAAACCGTGAATGCAATATGCGGCAATTATAACGGTAACCTTGATTCTCTCAAGGCAAAGTTTTCCGCACACCCTTCAGTCCATATCCTTCCGAGGGTAGAGAAAATATGGCGATATTACGAAGAAGCGGATGTTGCGGTTTCGGCCGGCGGAAGTACGCTGTACGAACTCTCATCGATGGGAGTCCCTACCATAACGTATTCTTTTGTCGACAATCAGATACCGAATGTAAGAGCGTTCGATCTTGACGGAATGATGCCTTATGCGGGAGACGCACGAGGCGGAAACGTTCCCGTGCGTGTTAAGAAGCTTCTTGAAGAAATGGATGACGCAGCAGTCAGAAGTGAAAATTCCAGAAGACTTCAGAGGCTTGTAGACGGACACGGTGCGGATCGAATGGTGGATGTATTATGCGAAAGACCTTAAGCAAATTAAAAAAGATCCTTTCTGAAAAACAGAAAAAACACATGGCGCTTTTAACCGTCATGATGATCATAGGCGCTCTCATTCAGACCGCAGGTGTCGGAATGCTCGTGTCTGTGGTTAATATAGTCATCGATCCGGTCAAGAGTACAAACTCTGCCGCGGCCCTGATCTTCTATGACATCATAGGAAAAACACCCGAAGAGGGATACCGTATCTTCCAGTATTTTGTGATGTCATTCATGATATTTGTTTTTATAGTCAAGAATCTGTATCTCTATTTCCAGCAGAAGGCAATGTATGCTTTCGTCTACAGAAATCAGTTCTCCACATCCGAACGCATGATGAGGAATTTTGTGCGCAAGGATTATGAATATTATCTCAATGCCGATACGGCCGTAGTACAAAGATCCATCACTTCGGACGTAAACAACATGTACGCACTGATACTTTCGATCCTTCAGCTTATTTCCGACGGATTCGTATCACTTTGCGTATGTATATTCTGCCTGATCCAGAGCGGACTTATGACCATTATCCTGGCAGTGGTCCTTGTTCTTCTTCTCTGGGTGATCAAAAGAAAACTCAAGCCCGTCATGTATAAAGCCGGCAAGGATAATCAGGATTATTACAGCGGACTTTTCAAATGGATATCGCAGAGCGTTCTGGGCATCAAGGAAGTTAAGATATTCGGACGTGAAAAATATTTCGTTGACAGCTATAACGAATGCGGCAACGGATATGTAAATGCTGTACAGAAATATTCGCTCTACAACAGCATTCCCAAGCTCCTTATCGAAGCTGTGTGTGTTGCCGTGATGATGATCTACATGATCGTAATGATCGCCATCGGAAAAGACCCCGAATCGCTGATGACGGATTTTGCAACACTTGCTGCGGCGGCACTTGTACTTCTTCCCGCGGTAAACCGCATCAACAACCAGATAAATGCAATGGCTTATTTTGAGCCTTTCCTGATGAATGTAAGCGACAATCTTCAGGAGACAATAGATGATAAGAATACGGATATGACCTTTGCGGAAGATGCAGAGAAGCTGGCCATATCAAAGAACATAACCTTCGAAGGAATCACTTATTCCTATCCGAATTCCGATGTAAAGATACTTGATAAGGCGGACTTCGAGATTCCCATCGGATCCAGCATCGGTATCGTAGGAACAACAGGCGCAGGTAAGAGTACACTTGTTGATATCCTCCTGGGACTCCTTAAACCCTCCGAAGGAATCATCAAGGCAGACGGAACAGACATTAAGGATAACTATAGAGGATTCCTTAAGAACGTGGGATACATTCCCCAGATGATCTTCATGCTGGACGATACCATCAGAAATAACGTAGCATTCGGTATCCCTGCGGAAGAACAGAGCGAAGAAAGAATCTGGGAAGCACTCAAAGAAGCTGCTCTCGATGAATTCGTTAAAGGACTTCCCGAAGGACTTGATACGGGAATAGGAGAGCGCGGCATCAGGATCTCCGGAGGACAGCGTCAGAGAATCGGAATCGCAAGAGCCCTCTATTCGGACCCCGAGGTTCTTATCCTTGATGAAGCTACCTCAGCTCTCGATAACGAAACCGAGAATCTGATAATGGAATCTATTAACAGATTCATGGGAAGAAAGACTCTCGTAATAATAGCCCACAGACTCCAGACCATTGAAAAGTGCGACATGGTATTCAGAGTCGGTGACGGACATATAGTAAGAGAAAGATGAAAAAAGATACCATCGCCAAAATCATATACGGGATCTGTGCGGTTGCCTTCGAGGTGATGATGGTCCTTCTCGAAATATGGGCTGATAAAAGAGGCACTGTAAGTGCAGAAGCAACAAGCATCGCAATCTTCGGTGACAGTGTGATGGCCTATGCTCAGGATGACTATTGTGTGGCGGACAGGCTGGAAGATTATACCGGATTAAAAGTGACAGATCTGTCATTTGGCGGAACGACGATGGCATATACGGTCGAAGATTCAACTCTGGCTTCCGACAGGAATTTCCTCAGCATGGCGTCCATAGCACTTGCCTATGCCGCAGATGATTTTGCACTTCCGAGAAATTACGACACAAAGGCTCCCGCTACCGAATATTTCGAAGAAAGGGAGCGGGAGCTTGAAGCTCTTGACCTTAAGAAAACCGATATCGTGATAATCGAGCATTGTTTGAATGATTATCACTGCGGTGTGCCAATAGGGGATCTGAATTCCGATTCGGTATATACATATCTTGGCGCGCTCAGGACTTCTGTTGAAAAGATACGAAGCATCAATCCGAATATTCGGATCATCATCGTATCCCCCACCTCCAAGTGGACTCCCGACGGAACAAGCGGAAGTGAGTACGACTACGGCGGAGGTGTTCTGGATGATTATGTGAGAGCTCAGAGGGAAGCTGCGGAAGAGCTGGGAGCCGAATACATATATCTGTACGATATATACGACATTGCAGGTACGGATTACGAAGGAAATGAAATAAGCGGCGCTGGATATACCGTGGACGGGACTCATCCGAATATTTACGGCAGAGACCTTATCGCAAAGACCATCGCGGATTATATAAACGCAAACTAAGAGATGATTATGACAGTAAACGAATGCCTTAAGAAAATTTCAGATAAGATCAGCGCATCCGACAGGATCGCTTTTGTATCCGCATTTATCTGCGGACTTTTGATACACATGCCCGCAATGCTGATGGATGTTCCCAATCATGACGGATTATCCAGCATGTATTTCTCCCAGAATATGATCACATCGGGAAGATGGTTCCTTGCGGCCGCATGCGCTGTTTCATCATTTTATACCGTGCCCTGGATCATAGGGCTTATCGGATTGTTCGAACTTGCACTCACTGCAGTTTTGTTAAAGAGGATCTTCGAGATTGAAAACGGGATCACTATCTTTGTTGTCTCCGCACTTCTCGTCTCATTCCCTTCACTTGCATCAACCTTTGCGTATGTCTTTACTTTGGACGGATATATGGCAGGACTCTTCCTTTCAGTGCTTGCAGTATACCTTGCAAAGAAGGGTCACTTCATCCTCGGCGGAATCGCACTTGCATTCAGTCTCGGAACTTATCAGGCGTATCTTCCCTTCGCAATGCTCCTTTCCATATATCTCGTATGGGAGAAGATGGCATCAGGTGAAAAGAATGGCATCAGGAAATGCCTTGAATATGTTTACATGGGAATGACAGGAGCCGTGCTTTATCTTGTGCTCCTTAAGATTCTCCTTGCGATAGAGGGAAAGGTTCTCGATACATATCAGGGTATCGACAATCTGGAGAATGCCGGACTTTCCGGCAGGATCTTAGCTCTTCCGCATCTCTATAAAGATTTTGTAAGCTTTACTTTTTCTAAGGGATTTCTTACGGGAAATGCATGTGCCGTAGCAGGCGGAGTGCTTGCTGTATGCGCTGCGGTCAGCGCACTTTACCTAATCGTTAAGAATGCACTTTACAGGAAAGCATGGTTTTATTTTGTGGCACTTATCACAGCGGTACTTGTTCCCTTCTCTGCGAATGTGGTCCTTATGATCACACCGGATGTCAAGTATCATCTGATCATGAGATATCAGTATGTACTCTTCATGATAGTGTGCATAGTTCTTTGTGACAAATGTGTCGGAAAACTTGATAAAGAAAAAAGCAGGACGCTTCTTTCCTGGATAGGAACTTTTTCTGCGATTGTCGTCATCATCGCTTATGCCGTGACCGACAATATCGGCTATACCAATCTTCAGAGAAAATATGAGAAGACTTATGCATATGCATTAAGACTTCTTGACCGCATAGAGCAGACCCCCGGATATTATCAGGGAGTTCCCGTTGCAATAATGGGAGTCATAGGTGACGATGAATATCCCCGTACCGACATCACAGCTCCCGTCACCGACGAAATGATAGGCCTTGGCGGAGAATATGAGTATCTCATCTACTCTGCGGATAATTACGAAGCATTCATAAAATACTATATGGGTGCAACTCTTAATTTTGTATCCGAGGAAAAAGAAGCCGAGATTTATTATTCCGACGAATACATCGAAATGGAAAGCTTTCCCGGCGAGACAAGTGTCCGGATGGTTGACGGTATCATCTACGTTAAAACAGAGGATGCCTTAAGAGATTAACAGTGCGAAGAAAGGAATACCATGATATCCGTAGTACTTCCCGCATACAATGAAAAAGATAATATAATCCCCGCGATCACCGAAATATCCAAGGTGATCGAAACCGCAGGCGAAGATTATGAACTGCTTTTTATAAGCGACGGATCTTCTGACGGAACATATGATGTGATCAGGGAGCAGTCTGCGAAGGATACTCATGTAAAGGGTGCGGAATTTTCCAGAAATTTCGGTAAAGAAGCAGCAATCTTTGCAGGACTATCCATGGCTTCCGGTGATGCGGTGATCGTAATGGACTGTGACCTTCAGCATCCCGTAAGCGCTATCCCTGAAATGATCGCAAAGTGGAAGGGCGGAGCTGAAGTCGTAGAGGGCATCAAAAACAGCAGAGGCAAGGAAGGATTCTTCCATAAGATCTGCGCAGGGGTGTTCTACGGAATAATGAGCAGTCTTATCAAGATCGATATGTCATCATCATCCGACTTCAAGCTCCTGGACAGAAAAGCCGTGGATGCACTTTTGGAACTTCCCGAGAGTAATACATTCTTCAGAGCACTTTCTTTCTGGATCGGATTTAAATCGGAGAAGGTTTATTACGACGTTGAGGAAAGAAGAAGCGGAAAGAGCAAGTGGTCTCTCGGCGGACTTATAAGATACGCCATCAGAAATGCAACATCCTTCTCAACACTTCCCTTAAAGCTTGTTACCTGGATGGGATGGATATTCATTCTTTTCGCAGTGGTGCTTGGAATCCAAACCTTGTTCAGATTCTTCACCGGAACTGCGGATAACGGATTTACTACGGTAATATTGTTACAGTTAATAGTCGGCGGATTCATGATGCTCAGCATCGGAATAGCCGGTCATTATATAGCAAGGATCTACGAAGAAGTTAAAGGAAGACCCAGGTTTATCATCAGAGATACTACGGGTGACCTTTTCGGAAATTTGAAAGGACAGTGGAAATAAATGAAGATCAATTTTAACGTTCCTCCCTATATCGATACCGCAATGGATTACATTGCAGAATGCGTTCGTAACCAGAAGATCTGCGGAGACGGACCCTATACCAAGAAGTGTAACGAATGGATCGAAAAAAAGACCGGTACCGCAAAGTGCCTTCTTGCAACAAGCTGCACTCATGCAACGGAGCTTGCTGCGATCCTTTGTGATATCAAACCCGGCGATGAAGTCATCATGCCTTCATACACCTTTGTATCAACCGCAAATGCATTTGTACTTCGAGGTGCGGTTCCGGTGTTCGTAGATATCAGACCCGATACCATGAACATCGATGAAAAGAAGATCGAAGATGCCATCACGGACAAGACCAGAGTCATCGCTCCCGTTCACTACGCAGGCGTGGGATGTGAGATGGATACCATCATGGACATCGCAAAGCGCCATAACCTTAAAGTGGTCGAGGATGCCGCACAGGGCGTTATGGCTACTTACAAAGGTAGAGCACTCGGCGCCATCGGAGACTTCGGTGCGTACTCTTTTCACGAGACCAAGAATTACTCATCAGGTGAAGGCGGTGCGATCCTTATAAAGAATCCCGAGGATGCTGAGCGTGCAGAGATCATCCGTGAGAAGGGAACCAACAGAGCAAAGTTCTTCCGCGGACAGATTGATAAGTACACATGGGTCGATATGGGATCTTCGTACCTTCCCAGTGACATGAATGCCGCATATCTGTATTCACAGCTGGAAGTTGCCGACAAGATCAACGAGGACAGAAGAGCAAGCTGGGATCATTACTACGAGAGACTGACAAAGCTTGCAAACGATGAGAAGATCTCTCTTCCCTATGTGCCCGAAGAGTGCACACATAATGCTCACATGTTCTACATCAAGTGTAAGGACATCGATGAGAGACAGGCACTCATCAAGCATCTTGCGGCTAACGACATCCTTGCCGTATTCCACTACATTCCTCTTCATTCGGCTCCTGCGGGAAAATCCCTCGGAAGATTCCACGGAACCGATGAGTTTACGACCAGGGAAAGCGAAAGACTTCTCAGACTGCCCATGTTCTACGGCTTAAAGCCCGAGCAGGTCGATCTGATATGCGATAAGATTACGGAGTTTTATGCTTAAAAGAGCAGGCGAAACATTAAACCGCATTTTTCGTATTGCGGTTTTGGTACTTGTTTCCGCACAGATCCTTACGGGAATGGTGTGGGGATTTCTTAACTGCGGCGTACTTCAGAATTTCCCGGGCACCGCAGAGCTTGTAGAACTGTCCGGGACTTTGAACCTGACAGGTGATACAGGCATTTTTTATCCCGCACTTTTGATCGTAGTCCGTGCACTTACGGTAAACGGTCCCTTAAAGTTCTACCATGTGATGTACCTGCTTCAGATCGTGCTTGCATTTGCTTCCTGGTTTGTTTTCGCGGGAAATGTTTTCTCACCTTTTTCGCGCAAAAAGAAAGCGTTCTTTGCGCTGGCTCTGATCACCAATCCGTATGCGATGCAGGTTCATCTGGCTGTATTGGAATATTCTTTTATATCTTCGTTCCTGGCGCTTCTGGTTTCGTTCCAGATAAGATTCATGCGTGAATGGAAGAATTCGGAAGAAACCCTCGGACTTGAAAGAGCTTTGAGAGATGTGAGCGTGACCTCACTTTTCTGGCTTCTTGCGGGTCTTACGAGAAAAGAATTCATTATTCTCGGTGCAATTCCCGTGATCGCACTTTTGATCACAATAGTGCGGCGTTTTGCGAAGACTAAGGCGAAAGTATCTCATATTGCGTGGCCCCTTATCGTTGCGCTGAGCTTTACCGGGATCATCTGCATGACGGATTCTCTTTTCAGAGATACTGAGAGATTATCTGCGGCAGATATGATAAAAAGAAATCTCTATTACAGAGTTGCGTGGAGTGAGAACTTCCGCGACAGGTATCACTGGCCCGAATATCTTACCGAGTTTGTTGACGACGGGATGATGACTCATTTCATGAACGACCCCGGACTTGTAAGGGAAGAGTTCACAGAGTATGTGACGGACATCTACGGAAGCAAGGAAACTTCCGATAAGTTCTACACCTGGGCAAAGCTTTCTTTTGCGGGGAATAAAAAACAGATCGTTAAAGATACTTTGTCGGATATCTTCGGATATATCTTCGCACCCTTTAAAACCGAGAGGGCGCTTTCGGGACACGGTGACGGGGGATTTGCTGCGGGCAATTACGATGTGATGAAACAGCATGATCCGAAACTTACCAAAATATATTTAAGATATTTCAGCGTACTGTATATTGTCTTTGCAGTGCTTCTTGTACTTACGGAAGCGTTTACGAATGCTAAGAGATATAAGAAAGCATTTACTCTTATACTTCCGGCACTGCTCATAGTATTAATGTGCGCTGTGCATTACAGCTTTCTCGGCTGCAGCGTGTTTGACCACAGGAAAGCCCTGTTTACCACTTGTTTGTGGATGAGTCTTTGGGGACGGTTCTCATTGACTCACCCAAAGACTCAATGTCATCACGGTTACTTATGATATCAGGAATCCTAATCACAATCTGCATAGAATTGCTGCTTCCGGTATTAACCGGACTTGCGGTGACATTATCACTGGGCGAAGTAAGGTCAAAACTTGATCTTGCCGCGCAGTCTTTTGTGTACGGACAGATAATAATCTACGCACTGTTCCAGCCTGTATTCGTATTCTCGATACTGAAGGACTACAGATTCAGTAAGGCGGCAATGCTCTTTGGAATTCTTCTTGCGATCACTGTCATCTTACTTACGCTTATCGTCTTCACCAAATACAGAAAAGACCTGATCAAAAACTTTAAACTTAAGTCTGTCAATCCCGGTATATGGGGAATGCTTGCCCTCGCTCTTCTGGCTGTCCTTATCGTCATGAGTTTCGTAAGAGCCTATTACGACGGGGACGATTCTTATTACGTTGCCGCGGCGGCGGAGGGGATTAATTCCGATTCCATGTATAAGAAAGAGCCCTACACAGGAGATCCGATCCTGTCTCCCTACAGGTATCTTTTTGCGCCCTTTCCCATGTGGATCGCATTTATATCAAAGCTTTCAGGGATCAAGGTTGCTGCAGTGGCTCATTCTTTTATGCCCTGGTGCATGATCCTCTTTACGGCAGCCGTACTGTATATGCTCTCCGGCTCTATGTTCAAGGATGAATCCAAAAAGCGCGGAATGTTCATGTTCTTTGCTTTTGTGCTTATCATGTTCGGAGATTACTCCATCCATACACCGGAGAATTTCCTCCTTGCGAGATCAAGGCAGGGAAAAGCGGCACTTGCATCATTCATACTTCCCTTTATGTTCCTGCTCATATACGGAATCATAAGGGAATATAACGACAGAAAAAAAGTTCACCCCGTCAGACTCATCATGGTAATGCTCACCGGACTTGCGGGAGCGCTGTGCTCGACTCTCGGCGGAGTTTTGTGCGTAAGCCTGGTACTTACGGGAAGCCTTTGCATGCTCTTGACCTACAGGAAGTTTAAATACCCTTTTATCATGGCGGTGTGCAGCGTGCCCTGCCTGATCTTCCCGGTTCTTTATTTTGTAATGAGGTAAGAAATGCTCGGAACCATCATGTCTGACATAAAAAGCTATATGGGCAGCGGCTTTGTCACAGTGATCTTTTTGCTGTGCCTAGCTTACCTTGCGCTCACCGAGAAGGACCGCGTCAAGAGGTGCGTCTTTATATACATGCCTTTGGTGGTTATCTTAGTTTTCCTGTGTCCCCTTACATATCTTTTCTACGGAAAGGTTTCGGAGGCGGTGACATATTACAGGCTCCTCTGGCTGATCCCGGTAACTCCCGTGATCACGTATGCTTCGGTTTCATATCTTACTTCAATTAAATCAAGTAAAAAGAAAACAGCAGCCGCTTTAGTCCTTACTTTTTTCCTTGCGTTTGCGGGGAAACTGATGTACACAAGCGTTCATATGGTTAAGGCCGAGAATATCTATCACATGCCTCAGGTAGTTGTTGATATATGCGATACCATTCATGTGGAAGGCAGGGAGGTAAGGGCCGCCATGCCGGAAGAGCTCATGCAGTTTGTGAGACAGTATGACCCCTGCGTATGCCTTGCTTACGGAAGACAGTATCTCATGGGGATATATGCCGCGGAGAATGATTTCAGGGATGCCATGATCGCAAGGGATCCGGAACTTATAGGAACTCTCGGTACCGTCAGGGAAGTCCATTACATAATCGTAAGGCCCGGGGAGGAATTTGAAGAGATTCCCGTAAATTACGAGGAATATGCCATAATTGACGGCTTTACCATCTATAAAAATACCGTTGTGAGCACATCTGTGTAGGAGTTTTGTCAAATATGCCTCAAAAATTGCGGTTTTGTTGTGAAATGTGCGTAAAAGTGGTATAATTTTACAGATTATGGGTTTTATGTTCAAGAACAGAAATAAAAGACACAGGGCGGAGTCTGCCGACTCCGAATTTTCTGCGTTTAAAGATGAGCCCTACTCCGAAGAGTACTATGAGGAAGATGAGTACTACGAGGAGGAAGAGTATTACGAGGATGATTATTCGGAAGACGGTTTTTCCGAATATGATGATGACAGGGATTATTTTGATGCGGATGAGGATTATGATTCCGAATATAATACCGCATCCTTCGATACGGCTTCTCTCGAGACTTTAAGTCATGTGGATTATGACACTGCTTCCATAGATTACGAATCCGTCAGAGAGACGATTGAGGAGCAGGAGTATTACGACGAAGAAGAGCCGGGAGAGTATACCGAGGAGATAGGTCAATACACCGAAGAAATCGGACAGTATACCGAAGAAATAGGTGAGTACACCGAAAAAATCGGACAGTATACTGAAGAAATCGGTTATGATACCTCGGCCTTTGATACAAGGGATATAGAGGACGGTCTTGAATATGACCGCGACTACAGATCCGATTACGACTACGAAGATTCATATGACTCGCCGGAAGAAGACAGGTACGAAGATAAGTATGACGATGCTGAAGACGAATCCTGCGAAGACTCGTATGACGATGCGGAAAACGAATCGTACGAAGATTCTTACGA
>JAEEGI010005208.1_pt1 | contig 30069 bp, 23 predicted proteins | sample 8958751 | NCBI WGS metagenome assembly JAEEGI01 (sample SAMN16246545, study PRJNA631951) | gut metagenome | biome: gut microbiome; feature: rumen; material: KS-attached | host: Bos | place: Iran: Karaj | collected 2018-10 | reverse complement strand
AGCTTCGACTTGACGCTCGATGACCTGTTCATCCAGAATGAGCAAACTCCAGGTGCCTCGGTTATCCGTTCCAGCAACATTGGTGCCTACAACTACATCTTCGGCCGTGGCAACTCTACCGAAAGCATCTTCGAGTTCCAGTTCGACAACAACAGCGGCAACACAAACGGTTCGTTGTCAGGCTACTACCTATCATTCGGTTCCACAAGCACAGCCGGCAGCATCGTACTCTCAGAAGCTATCTTCGGTTCTCCACTAGAGGACTTGAACTCATCAGCACCTACCTCAGTTTATACCAAGACTGACTATAGGAAATGGGAGACCATGTACTACACCAGTGCCCAGCAAACCGAATATCCCTGCTGCAAATACATCCTCAACAATGTATCTCAAGGCGTAGGTTCATCCAACACCGTGACTGATAACTCCTCTTGGAACAACAACAATACTCAGAGCAAGAAATCGGTCAACAACTCCAACTGGATTCTCTACCGTCTGAGTGATATCGTGTTGATGCGTGCCGAAGCTATCAGCCAGATTGCCACATCAGAGGAGGAACTACTGGAGGCCGTGAAGAGTATCCGTGAGATTTTCAAGCGCTCCAACCCCTACGCTTACGCCACTTCCAACAACCACGCCTCTACAGACTCACTCAACACCGAGTTCTTCTCAGCCTCAGGCGAGATGCTCGAAGCCCTGGTGATGTCAGAGCGTCAGAGAGAGTTTGTCGGTGAAGGCAAGCGTTGGTTCGACCTTGTGCGCTATGCCCAGCGCCGAGGCAACACTACCGCAATGTTCGACCGGTACCTTGGCCGCAAATACGGTGACAACAAGGACGCCGTGAAGTCGAAACTTTCAACGATAACGTCACTTTTCAGTCCCATCTTCAGAGACGAGATGTATGCTAACCCATTGCTCCATCAGAACAGTGTATGGATCACATCTGAGAGCACCTCAAAAACCGATAAGCTATGATACTGGATATTTTAAGAAGAAATACATTCAAGGGTGCGCTGATTGCCGTATCCTTGGGTCTGGGTCTCGCCAGTTGCTCTGAGAAAATCGACGAGTCCGACCTCTACACGTTCACTGGCGAAATGATGGTGGACCACTTCGAGAACAATCCCGAGACTTTCAGCAGTTACCTCGAGGTTCTTGGCCAGGTTCATCCCAGCAAACGTTCGAAATCGACCATGCGCGAGTTGCTCGATGCCCGCGGGCACTACACCTGCTTCGCTCCAACCAACAAGGCCATCGAAGAATACCTGGACTCGATGCTGACTATCGGCAAAATCACCTCTAAGGACTTGAGCCAACTGCCAGACTCAGTGGCAGAGGATATCGTGTTCAACTCCATCATCGACAACAACATCGAAGAGGCCTACGCCAGCACCGATTTCCAACCTGGTGCCCTTCAGCGCACAAACATGAACGGTCGTTACGTTGACATCAGTTACAGCAACGACAGTGTCACAGGCGTCAGCCTCATCTACGTGAACACCAACTCTCTGATTATCGATAAGGACATTGAGGTGGAGAACGGCTACATCCATACGATTGACAAAGTGCTGTCCCCATCAACTGCCACTATCGCTGACCTTGTGGAGAACACGCCCAACACCCAGATATTCGGTATGCTGCTGAAAGCCACTGGCTGGGACGAGAAACTGTTGGGTTATAAGGATGAAGCATACGAAGAAGGTGACTATGCCGGTACAGCCGCCAATGACGGTCGTTTCTCGGGCTACTATCCTGAGACCCGCAACACAGGCTACACCATTTATGTGGAAACAGACTCCATCTTCAACATGTATGGCATCACCGACATTGAGTCGCTGAAGAAATATCTGCAGGACAATGGCTATTACAGCGATGCCAACTTCGATGAAGACTACTCCAATGAAGACAACGCCGTGAACCAGTTCGTTTCCTACCACTTGCTTCCCGAGCAGTTGACTTGGAACCGCATGGTCATCTTCTCTAACGAGAAAGGTTTCTTCAACGGCACGCCTAACGACGGAACCCAATTCCAGACCAACGTGTGGGAGTACTATGAGACCATGGGCAAGCAGCGCCGCAGCCTGAAAGTGACAGGTATCCGCGGTGGCAAGCGACTGAACCGCTGTTCAGTCTATAACCAACTCAGTTACCGTGAGATAAGTGCTGACCCTCAAGGCATCAAAATCAACCAGACCAACGGCAAATACAAGAACTCAGCCATGAACGGTTACTACTACACTATCGACGACCTTCTCCTTTGGAGCGACGTAGTGGCCTACAAGGTGCTGAACGAGCGTATGCGCTACGACATCTGCTCTCTGCTGCCCAAGATGATCACCAACAACTGCCGTTACAACAAGTCGAACAACTGGTTCTTTACCAAAGACTATTTCGACAACATCATCAACGTTACGGAGGAAACATCGCTGGTGTATCTGCCCAACCAGAACTATGAAGGCGGTGCCAGTGCAGGTGGTGGTTCATGGTTGAACTACCAGACCGACGAGTTCAATATCGGTGGTATCTACGACTTCACGATGAAGTTGCCTCCTGTGCCCTATACGGGTACCTACGAGATTCGCTACGGTGTGAATGCTAATGGCAACCGTGGAATGGCTCAGATCTACATCGGCAGCAATCCCAACAACCTTCCTGCCGTGGGCATTCCTATCGACCTTCGTCTGACTGGAAGCGCATTCGGCTGGGTGAGCGACACCGAACTTGACGCCGATGGAATCGAGGAAAACGACAAGGCCATGCGCAACAACGACTACATGAAGGGTCCCAACTACTTCTACCCAGGTGATGGCCAGGCCGGACGTGTGAGCAGCATCTGTCTGCGCCGCATCATCTACCGTGGCCAGTTGGAAGCCGGCAAGACCTACTACGTGAGGTTCAAGTCAGTACTGGAGTCGAAGAGCACCGAGTTCTTCTATGACTATCTTGAGTTTGTACCCCGCTCAGTCTATAACGGCGACGTGGCTGAAGACAAGTGGTAATTAAAGACAATCAACCGATATAAAATATAGGAAAATATGAACAGAAACTATCATAAATGGTTAGGTGGCACCATGATTGCGATGGCAGCATTCGCTTTCCTCTCCTCATGTTCCGACGACCATTTCGACATAGACCCTGGAGTATCAAGCCGGCAAACCCTGTGGGGAAGCATCAAGTCAAGGTCTGAACTCTCTCAGTTTGCAGACATTCTGAGCAGAACCAAATACTCCAAGAACGAGAAAACCAAAACGCCTCAGACCTACGCCGATTTGCTGGACCACGACCAGACCTTCACCATCTGGGCTCCGAAGGACGGCACTTTCGACTACGAATTCTACAGCAGCCTGCTAAACACGGGGAAGGCTGAAGACTCATATAGGGTTGAGAAGGAACTGATTCGCAACAGTATGACTCGTTTCAGCCATGTGATGACGGGTAGCGACAAAATGGAACTTGACCTGTTCAACAGCAAGACAGCGGTCTTCGACTGTGGTCAGGGCACAATCAAGAACCAGAAGGTCGTGACTCCGAACGTTGGTGCCTCCAATGGAGTGCTCCATATCACTGATGGTGCAGTGGAATACCAGCCCAACGTGTATGAGTTCATCGCAACCCGCAGCGACCTCGACTCTCTGAACACTTACATCAAAGCCTACGAGAAGTTTGAATTCGATGAGGCTCAAAGTACTCAAGGTCCGACAGTGAACGGTCAGATTACTTGGGTAGATTCAGTAACCTATTTGTCGAACGATTACCTGTACACTCTCCATGCATACTTGAACCGTGAGGACAGTCTCTACGCCATGATTATGCCCACCAACAAGGCATGGTCGGAAGCTCTTGAGAGAACACAAAAGTTCTACCACTACAAGAGCAACTACGTGCAGACTATCGTGCGAGTAGATGCTGACGGAAACGAAAGCACCTCATCAGTGACCACCGCTCTGTCGGAAATGGAACGCGACTCAATGACCAACCTCTATTCCAAGAACGCCATCATCGGTGACTTTGTCTTCAACGCCCGTTACCAGCACGGCTATTCTTATAAGGACTTCAACAAGCCAGGTGCCTGCGACTCGCTGGTCAACACAATCAACAGAGTGTTCTACGACCCCGTGAACGCCTCACTGTTCGACGGCCAGGAGCCAATCGAGGTCAGCAACGGCTATGTTTATGTGGTTGACAACTTTAACCTCAAAGTCGAGGATGGTTGGGGTGAGCCCATGGAGAACCAAGCAGAGGAATTCAGATACGTAGATAGTTACACAGGTTGTACACCATCCCAGCTTAACTTCAAACAACGTTTCCGTGTGGAGGATGAATCCAATCCAGAAATCGTGGTTGACAGTATTGTTGAGGTGAAACTGCTCCGCACGGTCCAGACCTCCTCAGCCGCTAACCCATCCGTCACGTTCAAGATGCCAGAGACCATGTCGTGCAAGTACGACATCTATGTACTGATGGCCTACAACACAGAAGCCAACCTTCCCAACAAGTTCAGGGCTCAGATATCCTATCACACAGCAGACGAGAGCAAGTCTTCGATGGAAAACGTGAACCTGACAGTTCCCGAAGGCATGGCAGGCGAGGGCCGCGACTTTGAGAACCGCCCGCCAAGAATAGAAAACGGTCAACTGGTTTATGTTGACAGCATTCTGGTAGCCAAAGACTTCGAGTTCCCTGTGTGCTACAAAGGTCTCAGCGATGCCTACGCCACTCTCCGTCTGAACAGTTACGTGACCTCACGTCAGACGAGCCAGTACAGCCGTGAGATGTGGATAGACCAGATTGTTCTGAAAGCAAAGGAAGAATAACGTTCTTGATAACACTTTAACAGCGATATACAATGAAAAAGAATATATTTATGAATATCCAGCAGTGCATTCTCAGGTTCGGTATAGGTCTGATGATGTTGTCAGGAGCAACCGTGATGATGGCTCAGGACTATGACGACGATGAATCCTCTGCGACCACCGAGAACGAGGACAGCATAGCGCTTGCCAAGCGCCGCGCTGCCAAGAAGAAGGTAGAGCCTGTTTACGAGATGAAATCGGTGAGCGGTTATGTGGTTGACGCAGCCACCAAACAGCCCATAGACGGTGCCCGTGTCCAGGCCTACAACAACAACCGCTACTCCGTCATGACCGACGAGACAGGCAAGTACACCATTCAAGTCCCTGTGTTCGTGACTTCTCTGTACGTGACCGTGCCTGAGTATAACGACGTGCAGGTGCCGACCCTCGAAGGTACAGCTCCGACAGCCAATCTTTACAGCAGCCGACTGAACGGTTACTACAAGAAGACCACAGGCATCACTTCAGAGCGCACCGCCATAGTTGACCTCTCCAGCGCCATCTCCGTTGACGGCGAGATAGAGAACCAACTTGCTGCCGACATTCACACCATCAACCGCAGCGGTATCAAAGGCCAAGGTGTCGCTATGTTTATCCGTGGTCTGAACTCGTTGAACATCAATGCCCAGCCGTTAGTGATTCTGGACGGAATTTACATGGACTTGCAAACCGACCGTTCCTCCATCCACGATGGTTTCTTCAACAACATCCTATCGGGTATCGACCCCGAGGACATCGAGAGCGTGCAGGTGTTGAAGAATGCCACCGCCCTCTATGGTACTCGTGGTGGAAACGGCGTAGTGATTATCAACACCAAGCGTGGCAAGAGCATGGCCACCCGCATCAATGTGTCGGTTTATGGTGGTTTCGAGACAACCCCCAGCACGACCAAGATGATGAATGGCAACCAGTATAAGAACTACGTGAGCGAACTGATTGGTACGACAGAGAATGGTTTGGAACATAGTACAGCTGCTTACTCCATCCCGTTCCTCAACGACAATCCCGATTATTATTGGTATCCTATGTACCATAATAACACCGACTGGTCAGAAGATCTCTACCACACCGCTTTCACCCACAATTACAAAGTGAATGTGCAAGGAGGTGATGACATCGCTATGTACAACCTGTCTTTAGGTTACTCCAATGCCCAATCAACAGCTAAGGAGAATGATTTCAGCCGTTTGAACATCCGTTTCAACACCGACATCAACCTGGTGAAGAACCTAAGCACCAAACTTGACGTTGCTTATAGCCGCATGACTTACAACCTTCGCGATAACGGATGGGCAGAGAATTACAATTCGAGTACCATCATTTCTCCCAATGTCCTGGGTCTGATTCAGTCGCCTTTCCTCAGCAAGTACGGCTACTATACTGGTGAGGATGGCAAACTCCACCAGTCGAGCGTTTATGCAGGCAAGACCATTGATGACAACTATCCCTTTGGTTTCGCTTCTGCCTACGGCACCAACACGGCTCTTGCCAATCCATACTGGATTCTCGAAAATGGTGACGGTGACAACAAGAACACCCAGGAAGTAACCCAGTTCAACTTGAACGTGATGCCCAAGTGGGAAATCAACAGGTACTTGACGCTGACCAACCGCTTCGCCTATCAGTTGAACCGCCACAACGAGAAGAGTTACATTCCCAAGGCAGGTACTCCTGTTTTTGCATTGGAAGGTCTTGGCGACGTAACCAGCCGCTCACGCAGTCTTTTCGGTAAGGAGACCTCTCTTTATGAGGACCTCCGCCTCGAATGGAAGAGACGCTTCGGCGCCCACGACTTCGATGTGTTCGGTGGTTTCCGCTTCACCTCCAACTCCTTTAGCGACAGTTACACGACAGAGTACAACTCAGGTAACGACAAGATGCCAGATTCTGGTAATGAGTTCCCTGATTTGGATGGTAACGATGATGAGTGGCGAAACATCGCCTACTATGTGCAAGGCGGTTACAACTATATGGAGAAATACTATGTAGAAGCCACGTTGACCGCTGAGACTTCATCCCGCTTCGGTTTGGAAACCGATGGTGGCATGAAACTCGCCGGTGTGAACTGGGGTATATTCCCTTCTATCCAGGCAGGTTGGGTCATCACCAACGAACCATGGATGAAGACCAACAACTTGGTGAACTACCTGAAACTGACAGCAGGTTACGATATCAGCGGTAACGACAATATCGGTTACTCACTGAGCCGCACCTACTTCCAGGCCACTCCGTTCATGCAAAACGCTATCGCCCTCAAACTGACAAACATTGAGAACCCGAAAATCCAATGGGAAAGCACCCAAAGGTTCAACATCGGCCTTCAGGGTTCGTTCTTCAACGACAGGGTTCAAGCTGGTGCAGAAGTGTATTTCAGCACCACCAGCAACCTGCTGACCTTGAAATCGCTTAACTACATGGCAGGTCTGGGCGAATACTGGACCAACGACGGCAAACTTCGCAATTCTGGTGTAGAGGCCTACGCCAACATCATTCTCCTTAACACAAAGAACTTCACTTGGCAGATTGGTGCTTCTATGGGTCACTACAAGAACAAGATTGTTGACCTTCCACAGAACAGTTACACCACCAAGATTTATGGTGGCGAAATCTTAACGAGCAAGGACAACCCCGCTGGTTTGTTCTGGGGATTCAAGACAGCAGGTGTGTTCGCTACAGACCAAGAGGCCTCCACCGCACACAACGGCAATGACTACCTGAAGTATCCTACCGGCATCGAGTTGAAGCCCTACAACAACTTCAGCGCAGGTGATGTTCATTTTGTGGACCGTGAAGGCAACGGTGTTATCAACGAAGACGACAAGACCGTCATCGGTGACCCCAATCCAGACATCTTCGGTTCAGTCTATACCAACTTCACCTACAAGAAGTGGAGCCTCGACTTCAACTTCAAGTACTCAGTGGGTAACGACATCTACAACTACCAGCGCTCACAACTTGAGGGCGTGAACAGTTTCTACAACCAGACCACTGCAGCCGTGAACCGCTGGACCTGCGAGGGACAGCGCACCGACATCCCCCGCGCCTGCACCACCACCAGCGAGTCATGGGTGAACAACGAGCGTTTCTCTGACCGTTGGATAGAAGACGGCGGTTACTTCAAGCTGAAGAAGGTTCGTCTGTCCTACCAGACTCCTCTCAATCTGAGCTGGATGCAGGGCATCACAGTTTGGGCAGAGGCCAACAACCTGTTCACTCTGACGAAGTACACAGGCTCCGACCCCGAGTTCTCCTGCGGCAACAGCGTGCTCTACCAGGGCATCGACGCCGGCTTGCTCCCCTCGAACCGCAATTTCAACATCGGTGTGAGAATCAACTTGTAATCATTCATCCATACAATCAAGAAAGACGTATAATATGAAAAAGATATCAATTATAGGTTTACTGTCCATGTCGCTCGTAGCCGGTCTGACCACCACATCCTGCGAGGACATGATGACCATCGACACCGACCTGAACAGCTATACTTCAGCCAACGACACGCTGTACTCCTACTGGGGTATTCTGAAATGCGTGCAAGACGTTGCCGAGCGTCAGGTGATTCTCGGTGAGCTTCGCGGTGACCTTGTGAGCACCACCGAAAACGTGACCGACACGCTCTACGCCATCGCCAACTTCAACAACCCCAAGGACGGTTCGTGCAGCATGCTGAAGGTAAGTGACTACTACAACGTCATCAATAACTGCAACCTTTACATCGCCAATGCCGACACCTCTTTGGTGAAGAGCAACAAGAAGTACATGATTCCCGAGTATGCTCAAGTACAGTCCATACGCGCGTGGACATATCTGCAGTTGGTGAAGAACTACGGCGAGGTGCCCTTCATTACAGCTCCCATCAACTCTCTTGATGTCATCGACAACTTTGACTACAAGAACAACCTGGTGAACAAGGACAATTTGCTGGATAAGTTCCTCGAGTTGGGCTTAGACAAGTTTGTCGATACTGAATATCCGCACTATGAATCTTACAGAAGTGGTACGAGCGTGGAAGCCCAACTGTCTTACATCCCCATTCGTTTGGTACTCGGCGACATGTACTTGCTCCGCGGTGCCAGCAAAGAGGACTACAGGACAGCCGCCCAGTACTACTACGACTACCTGAAGAACAATACGGGTAACGTGACACGCCAGTATGTACAATGGAAGACCTCACGCATAACCGCTTCGGGTTATACCTCAGAAGGCATAGGCCAATGGGGTAGTTGGGGAAGTGTTTATAACACCGCCAACCGTGCTACGACCAATGATGTCATCACCTCTATTCCCTCAGCCTCCAACCAGCAGTATGGTACGATGCTGATGCGCGTTGCCGACATCTATGGTTTCACTCCATCTTCAAGCCAGACCACCAACGTAAGCGAGAATGATGAGGGCGAAGAGGAGGTAAGTTCGTCTGGAGCCATCAGCGTGAGCTTGAACATCAAACCTCAGACCACTCCTTCACCAGCCTACACCACACTGAACCGTGTACAGAACTATGTCTTCTACGACCTGAGTACCTCTACTCCTCGTCGTACAGACTATCCTGTAGGCGATGCCCGTTATGAGAGTTCAGTGTTGGAATTAACTTATGAAGGCGAGCCTTACGTTTATTGCGCCAAAGCCTCCAGTGTAGGACAATTCTACTACACCATTCCTATCTACCGCAAGAGTCTCATTTGGCTTCGTCTGGCCGAGGCCATCAACCGCGCCGGATTCCCCCAGTACGCCTTCGGTATCTTGAAAGACGGTCTGTGCGAGGACAACATGCCTCAGATGGACACACGTCGTGAGATTACCCTGCGGACGAATGAGCAAGGCGACACCATCTTCGCAGAAGACGGTTCTACCATCAACGACACTACCTACGTCCGTTATGTGAGAACCAACGCCCGTGGTGCCCTCTACTATGTAGATAGTCTTGAGGTCCAGAATTTCTTCCTTCCCTTCACTGAAACCGTTTGGCAAAACAACTTTGGTATCCATGCACGTGGATGCGGTTATGGCACTTGGACCAGTACCGATTACATCACCACCAACCTCACTGGTTACAACGACTCTACCAACTATACCTACGACCGCATGCTTGCAGAACAGGGAGTGGATGTAACCACCGCCTCCGAGGCTGAAATCATCAACGCTGTGGAGAACGTCATCGTTGACGAGTTGGCCCTTGAGACCGCATTCGAAGGCAACCGTTTCACCGACTTGGTGAGAATCGCTGAACACAAGAACGCATCTGGTTTCAAAGGCACAGACTGGCTGGCAGGCAAGATTGCCGACCGCGAGCTCTACTACAATCCAATCACTTTGGAATCCAGTGGTGAACGCAACAGCGAACTTTACAACAAACTGATCGACCCCTCCAACTGGTACTTCAGCCTACCAGTGTGGACGACGAACAAGTAAGCCCAACACCCCACTTCATAGAAATCCCGTCAGCCTATTACGGTTGACGGGATTTTTATTGTTTTTGCATAAAAAAAGGGCGAGAATGCAATAAAAATGCGAAAAAACGCTTTGAAACTCCCATAAAAAGCGAGTTTTTGTAAATATTTCCACCAAAAATATTGTAAAAATAAAAAAAATTATAATTTTGCAGTCAATTAACACCAAATTAAAATAGGTTAATATGAAAAAGATTATCTTAAGTGCATTTATGTGTGTAGCCACTCTCTGCGCCAGCGCTCAGAACGCTACAATTAACAGCAAGTTCGGTGACAACTGGTTCATCGGTATTGGTGGTGGTGTTTACGAACCCACAGTAGGTCAGTCGGTATTCGCCGACATGCGTCCAGAAGTGAACATTGAAGTGGGTCGTTACTTCACTCCAGAATTTGGAATGCGTGCCAATCTGATTGCCGGCATCAACACCAACAACGCCATTGGCAACCGCAAGACAAATCTTCCTTGGTACGGCCTTCAGAGGACAGCCGTTGACTTCACCAATGTAAGCCTTGACGCTTTGCTCAACCTGAACAACTTCTTTGGCGGTTATAATGGCCAGCCCCGTCCTTTCGAGGTGGTAGCAGCCGCTGGTATCGGTTGGGGTCATGACTACAGCATCGTTGACAACTACGTAGCATCTAAGTTCGAGCTCGACTTCAACTTCAATGTTTCAGATGCAGTTCAGATTGCCATCAAACCAGCCATCACTTACAACTTCCAGGACAACAAGCAAGACCTGAGCGTCAACAGCTCATACCTGTCACTCAGCGCTGGTCTCGTTTATAAGTTCGGCAACAGCAATGGCACTCACAACTTCAAGCTCTGCGACAAGAAATACACCCAGAGTGAGATGGATGAGCTCAACGGCCGCATCAACAGTCTCCGCAACGACTACGAGAACCGTCTTGCCAATGCCAACAAGACCATCAAGGACCTTCAGGACGCTCTCGCAGCAGAGAAGGCTAAGGACAAGACAGTCATCGTGAACAAGACTACCACTCAGCTTGCTCCAGTAGTGATCTTCGACAAGGGTAAGAGTGTCATCAACAGCACTCAGCAGCCATCAGTGAAGATGATTGCCACTTACATGAAGAACCATCCAACAAGCAAGGTTAACATCAAGGGGTATGCATCTCCAGAGGGTAACCTCGAGTTGAACCAGAAGTTGTCTATCGCCCGTGCAGAGGCCGTTTACAACATGCTGACCAAGACATACAAGATTGACCCGGCTCGTCTGACTAAGGAAGGCCTTGGCCCAACGTCAGAGGTATTCGACGAGAACGACTGGAACCGCGTATGTATCTTCATCGAGGAGAGCAAATAATCTATGATTGCAAGAAACACAATCATATTCTAACAACGAAGGTGCGTCGGGGAAGACTGACGCACCTTTCTTTTTTTCGCTATCGAATCTGAAATCCTTTTTAATTCCATCAACGAGTATGCGCCACCTCAGACTCCTTCTTATATTCCTGCTGACATTAGCCAGCATACAGATGATGGCTCAGCGCACCATTGCCTTACGCCAGCACAAACTACAGCCCGACCAAGTGCCCCCCGCTAATTACAGCGGCATCTGCAGGATTTCTGGCGACACCTACGCCTTAGTCAGCGACCAGGAAAAAGAAGACGGTTTTTACCTGATGAGCATCAGCATGGATTCCGAAACAGGGAAGATTACCGACGCCCGACGCATCGGCTACCGCAGTTCACCATCCAAGAAAGTGGACAAAGCGGGAATGAGCGTCCGCGACCTCGAGGGCATTGCCTACCACCCCATCACCAACACCTTCTTCCTCGGCGGTGAAGGCGATGAGGAAGTGCTTGAATACGATTCCTTAGGTCGTCCTACAGGACGGCGGCTGGATATGCCACAGGTATTCAGTGTCGACAATATCCGCGTAAACCTTGGCATAGAATCCTTGACCTACAACAACGCGACTCATCGGTTCTGGACCACCACAGAAAGCACCTTGAAAAGTGACGGAGAAACGGCAGACAAAAACAACCCCACAGTCAGAAACCGCCTCCGCCTCCAGAGTTTCAACGACAACCTGCTACGTGAACAACAATTTGCCTACCTCATGGAGGCTCCAATATGTGCAACCATGGGCAAACACCCCAAAACACTGATACATGGCGTGTCGGATATATGTGCTTTGGACGACGGGCGCCTCATCGTGATGGAGAGGGAAATCTATGTGTCGAAGAAGAACATGAACAATTACGTGAATGTCCGCTTGTTCATGGTCGACCCTTCCACCAGCCATTCCATAGATGAGCGCACTCCCCTATCCCAACAATCTCCAAGTGTTTTCATGCAGAAAACTGAGCTATGCGCTTTCAAGACCAAGGGCAGCATCACCCGACGTAACATCGCCAACTACGAAGGCATCTGCTTAGGTCCTAAGCTGAATGACGGGCGACAGACGTTACTGCTCATTAACGACACCCAAAACGGTATGACCAAACACGGCATCCGTCTGAAAGAATACATCAAAGTGATTATCCTCGAATGAAAAGACCTTGGGGTTCTCAAAAGCTTTCTTTAAAGTCCTTAGGGTCCTTAGAGTCCATAAAGTCCTTAATGCCATAGGCATGATAGAAAAGCGCTTGGATTGCAGTCTTTAGTAATAAGCAATGTGAAATGTCAATCTCAATTTGTTAATTTTAGCAAATAAGTTTGCACGCATGAATAAAAGGGAATATTTTTGCACCAACAAATAAACGTAAAAAGATGAAGAAGACGATTATTTTACTGTTTTTGGCCATGTTAACTTATACAGGAGCCAATGCCCAGTCGCTCTACAAGACTGTCTATGAACATGCATCCTCCATCGTGAACGACCCCAAGTCGAGCGATGAGCAGGTAGAGGTTAACCAATTCAAGGTAACTGCTCTCAACTACATCAGCAATCACCTGAAGAAGCACAATATGGTAAAAGACGAGTATTTCTATGATTCCCAAGCCGTAAACCTCTCGTCGTTTATCACCGACTTCTACGACAACTACCTCAAGGCACGTGCTATATCCACAGAAAAGCGTACAGCAGTTCTTAATTGTTATCGCCAGGCCTCTCTGAACCATAAACTCTTCAACGACCCAGACAAGGAGACGGTGAACTGTTTCATAGAGGAGAAATCGAGCCTGACTCCATTCTGTCTCGACACTGATTGGAATGCCGCCTACGAAGAAGCCACGATGAACGTGAAGAAGATCATTCGATAAGGCAAAAACAAGATATTTTGACAAGAACAGGCGGGTGTCCACTAAGATACTCGCCTTTTTCATGTATATTTATACCAAAGGATTTCAGCACGGTATCATTTTTCAGGCAATGTTGCAAATATGTCGTCAGAAAACGCTAACTTTGCAGCAAATTTGCCAAGTCGATTCACGAAAATGAAGGTTGCAATAGTCAAATACAACGCTGGTAACATACGTTCAGTCATCAATGCGCTGAAACGTCTGGGCATTGACCCCCTGTTTACCGACGATGCCGATGAGCTTCGCTCCAGTGACCGTGTGCTGTTCCCAGGGCAAGGTGAGGCAGGCACCACTATGGCTTATCTGAAAACTCATGAGTTAGACAACGTCATCCGTTCTTTGCGCCAACCTGTACTCGGCATCTGTGTGGGCATGCAGCTGATGTGCCGTCACAGCGAGGAAAACGACACCGACTGCCTGGGTATTTTCCCGACCGAGGTGAAGCGTTTCCAACCATTGGTACACGAGCAGAAAGTTCCTCAGATGGGATGGAACACCATTGAGAGATTGCAGAGCCCTCTGTTCCGCAACATCAACGACGGTTCATTCGTTTATTTCGTCCACAGTTTCTACGTTCCAGACAACGAATTCTCCATAGCCACCACAGACTATATCACCCCCTATTGCAGCGCGCTGCACAAAGACAATTTCTACGCCACCCAGTTCCATCCTGAGAAAAGCGGAAAGATAGGCGAACAGATATTGAAGAACTTCCTTGAGATAGAATAGACATGCATATAGAACTGATTCCCGCCATCGACATTATAGAAGGCAAATGTGTACGCCTGACCCAGGGAGACTACAACAGCAAGAAAATCTACAATGAGAATCCTGTTGAGGTAGCCCGTGAGTTTGCCGACTACGGCATACGTCGTCTGCACATCGTTGACCTCGATGGCGCCAAGTCGCAACATGTGGTGAACCACAAAGTGGTGGAACAAATCCGACAAGCCACTGACCTTGTGATAGACTTCGGAGGAGGCATCAAATCAGACGAGGACCTCCGTAAGGCCTTCGATGCCGGTGCCTCGATGGTAACCATAGGTAGTCTGGCCGTTAAAGAGCCCGCGACATTCCTCCGTTGGTTGAGTTTGTTCGGCAGCGAACACATCATCCTTGGCGCCGATGTGAAGCAGGGAAACATCAGTATCAATGGATGGCAAGAGGAAGACGGTGAGCAGCTCGTCCCGTTTGTGCGCAGATATGTTGACAACGGGGTGAAACAAGTGCTTTGCACCGACATCAGTAAGGACGGAATGCTCCAAGGTCCTTCTGTCGACCTCTATCGCCAACTGCTTTCCACCTTCCCCGACCTCTATCTGATAGCGAGCGGTGGAGTCAGCTGCATCGACGACATCAAGGCCTTAGATGCAGCCGGTGTGCCAGCGGTGGTCTTCGGTAAAGCCATCTATGAGGGCAGAATCAACCTTTCAGAATTGGTTCAGATTTAGCCTTCATGAATCGGCCGCCATTATCTCGACAGTAACCAAACAAGACAAAACCTTCAACACGACAGAACAGTGTTAGCAAAGAGAATCATACCTTGCCTCGACATCAAGAACGGGGAAACCGTTAAAGGCACCAATTTTGTGAACCTACGGTCGGCTGGCGACCCAGTGGAACTGGGCAAGAGCTACAGTGACCAAGGCGCCGACGAATTGGTTTATCTTGACATCACCGCCAGTTATGAAGGACGCAAGACCTTCACAGACCTGGTTCGTCGTGTAGCCGCCGAACTCAGCATACCCTTCACAGTAGGTGGTGGCATCAACGAACTGAGCGATGTTGACCGTTTGCTCAATGCCGGTGCCGACAAGGTGAGTGTGAACTCAGCAGCCCTTCGCCGTCCGGAATTAGTGAACGAGATTACCAGCCATTTCGGTTCCCAGGTATGTGTGGTGGCCATCGACGCCAAGTACACAGAGGAGAAAGGCTGGAAGTGCTATGTTAAGGGCGGTCGCGAGGAAACGGACTGGGGTTTGTTTGATTGGGCCCGAGAGGTTTGTGAGCGCGGAGCAGGTGAGATTCTGTTCACCAGCATGAACCATGACGGTGTGAAAGAAGGATTCGCCAACGACGCTCTTGCTCGACTTTCCGATATCCTGAGCATCCCCGTGATAGCTTCAGGCGGTGCTGGAAAAATGGAGCATTTCCGCGACACCTTCATCCAAGGCAAGAGTGACGCCGCCCTTGCTGCGAGTGTGTTTCATTTCGGAGAAATCAGCATTCCCGACCTGAAACACTACCTGAAGTCAGAAGGCATCAACGTAAGATTATAATATGACATTCTAACGACAACAAAACGATGGATATAGATTTCAAGAAGATGGACGGTCTTGTACCCGCCATCATCCAAGACTCGAAAACCCTGAAAGTGCTGATGCTCGGCTTCATGAACGAAGAGGCACTGAAAATGACAGAATCAACTGGTAAGGTGACTTTCTGGAGCCGCACACGCCAGTGTCTGTGGACAAAAGGGGAGACGAGCGGCAACTACCTGAACGTGGTTGAAATACTCGTCGACTGCGACAACGACACGCTGCTCATCAAAGCCGACCCGGTGGGTCCTGTGTGCCATACAGGCGCCGACACCTGCTGGAACGAGACCAACGACAACCCCATCATGTTCCTCAGCGACCTTCAGCGTTTCATAGAGAAACGCCATGAAGAGATGCCAGAGGGCAGTTACACGACAAGTCTGTTCCAATCGGGTGTGAACCGCATGGCGCAGAAAGTGGGTGAAGAGGCAGTTGAAAGCGTCATCGAGGCCATGGCAGGCAATGACAAGCGTTTGGTTTACGAGGCATCCGATATGATTTACCACCTCATTGTGCTTCTCACCTCCAAAGGGCTGTCGATTGAGGATGTGGCCCGCGAGTTGCTCGAGCGTCACAACCCAGGCTGGCATAAACACTAACCCTTCAAAAAGAAAGACCTTATGCTGATAGACTACAAAAACGTGGAAGTATGTCAGGAAGCTCAGATTGTGCTGAACGACGTGACCTTGCAAGTTGACAAGGGAGAGTTCGTGTATATCATCGGCAAGGTGGGTTCAGGCAAGAGTTCCCTCCTCAAGACTTTCTACGGGGAGGTACCCGTTAAAAAGGGTGAGGGAACAGTAATGGGATTCGACGTGACCCGTCTGAAGTCAAAACGCCTTCCCCAATTGAGACGTAAACTCGGCATCATCTTCCAAGACTTCCAACTGCTCACCGACCGCAACGTGTCCGATAACTTGAGGTTTGTGCTCAATGCGACAGGTTGGAAGAACAAACTCGAGATAGACAACCGCATCAAGGAAGTGCTCGACCTTGTGGGTATGACCACGAAAGGCTACAAATTGCCCAGTGAGCTTTCGGGTGGTGAGCAACAGCGCATCGCCATCGCCCGGGCAATTCTGAACAATCCCGAGCTCATTCTGGCCGATGAACCTACCGGCAACCTTGACTTGGAGACAGGCCGCGCCATCACACGCCTTCTTCACGACATCAGCAAGAGCAGTTCCGCAGTGGTGATGATAACCCATAACCTCCAACTGCTCAATGAATTCCCTGGCAAGGTGTTCATCTGTGAGAACCACACCTTCAAGGAACGCACGGGCAAAGACGTGAAAGAATCCGAGGTGAAAGGACATGACGTTTCCGACACCAACTACAATCCGTCGACAGAATCCGGAAAACTGTTCAACGACAACATCGTCATCGAGACAAACTCTCACGATGCATAATGATATCAACAAGATAGAACAAGAAATTAAAAAAGGCAAGAATATGAAAGTATTGAAATTCGGTGGAACCTCAGTAGGCACCCCCCAGCGCATGAAGGACGTAGTGAAACTCATCACCGACGGTGAGCGCAAGATTGTAGTGCTCTCAGCCATGTCGGGCACCACCAACGCCCTGATAGAGATTTCCGACTACCTCTACAAGAAGAATCCAGAGGGAGCCAATGAGCACATCAACCGCTTGGAGAGAAAATACAAGCAGCATGTGACTCAGCTCTACAGCACAGCAGAATACAAGGAGAAGACCCTTGCTTTCATCAAACAGGAATTCGACTTCCTGCGTTCATTCACCAAGGGCATCTTCACTATGTTCGAGGAGAAAATCATCGTGGGCCAAGGCGAGATTATCAGCACCAACATGGTGACCAACTACTTGCAAGAGCAAGGCTTCAACGCCACACTCATCCCTGCTTTAGACTATATGCGCACCGACAAGAACTCCGAGCCTGACTTGGAGTATATCCGTGAAAAGCTTGGCGAGTTGCTCAAGGCCAATGATGACTACGAGATTTACATCACCCAAGGTTTCATCTGCCGCAATGCCTATGGTGAGATAGACAACCTCCAACGTGGTGGCAGCGACTACACCGCATCCCTGATAGGTGCCGCCATAGGTGCAAGTGAGGTTCAGATTTGGACAGATATCGACGGTATGCACAACAATGACCCGCGCTACGTCAACAACACTTCTCCTGTGGGACAGCTGCACTTCGAGGAAGCCGCCGAGTTGGCCTACTTCGGCGCCAAGATACTCCACCCCACTTGCGTTCAACCAGCCAAATACGCTGGTATCCCCGTTAAATTGCTCAACACGATGGATCCGAGCGCCCCTGGCACAGTCATCAGCAACGAGACTGAATTCGGCAAAATCAAGGCTGTAGCCGCCAAAGACAATATCACAGCCATCAAGATTATCTCCAGCCGAATGCTTCTGGCCTATGGTTTCCTGCGCAAGGTATTCGAGATTTTCGAGTCCTACAAGACAAGTATCGACATGGTGTGCACTTCAGAAGTGGGTGTTTCAGTAACTATCGACAACACCACCAATCTCAACGCCATCCTTGACGAGCTGAAGAAGTTCGGCACTGTGGAGGTTGACAGCGACATGTGCATCATCTGCGTTGTCGGCGACCTCGACTGGCAGAATGTTGGTTTCGAGACTCTTGCCACCGACGCTATGCGCGATATTCCTGTCCGTATGATTTCCTACGGCGGCAGCAATCACAACATCTCGTTCCTTGTCTCAGGTGCCGACAAGAAAGCTGCCCTCCAGTCACTGAGCAACACGCTATTCAAGCAATAAGACACACAAGCACAAACACACAATATGAACACGAACTGCTATCCGAAGGGATTAGAGAGCATCCAAACACCATTTTATTACTACGACACAGACTTACTGCGCAATACATTGGCTTGCATCAAAAGCTTTGAAGAAGCTTACGATGGATTCAGTGTCCATTACGCCATCAAGGCCAACGCCAACCCTAAACTGCTGAAAATCATTCAGGAATACGGTTTAGGAGTAGATTGCGTGAGCGGTGGTGAAATCCAGGCCTCTATCGATGCAGGATTCGCCCCCAGCAAAATAGTTTACGCTGGAGTTGGCAAAATCGATTGGGAAATCGAACTGGGCCTTGACCATGGCATCCTCTGTTTCAATGTGGAGAGCATCCCTGAACTGGAGGTCATCAACCAGATAGCCTCAGAGAAAGGCAAACAAGCCAATGTGTGCCTTCGAATCAACCCAGAAGTGGGTGCGCATACCCACACGAACATCGCCACAGGTAGAGCCGAGGACAAATTCGGCATCTCGATGGAAGACATGGAAAAAGTCATTCAGCTGACCCAATCGATGTCCAACATCCATTTCATGGGTCTCCACTTCCATATCGGAAGCCAGATTCTTGAGATGGCAGACTTCGAAGCCCTGTGCGACCGTATCAACGAACTGCAAGACCGACTGGAAAAGCAACAAGTCAAGTTGGAAATCATCAATGTGGGTGGAGGACTTGGTGTGGACTACACCTCTCCAGAAACCAACACCATGGCCAATTTCAAAGACTACTTCACCACCTACCACAACCGTTTGCAGTTGCGCGAAGGTCAGACCCTCCACTTTGAACTGGGCAGGGCTGTGGTGGCGCAATGCGGCAGTCTGATTACCAAGACCCTTTACGTCAAAGAAGGCAATCAGCAGAAATTTGTCATTGTGGATGCAGGTTTTACCGACTTGATTCGTCCTGCTCTTTATCAGGCTCATCACAAGATTGTCAATATCAGCAGCACTGCCACCGAGACCGACGTCTATGACGTTGTAGGTCCGATTTGCGAATCGAGTGATGTGTTCGACACTGATGTGACCTTGCCCACAACAAAACGAGGCGATTTGATAGCCATCCTGTCTGCCGGTGCATACGGTGAGACCATGGCTTCTCAGTACAACTGCCGACCGCTGGCTAAAGGTTATACAACAGAAGATTTCAAGAACTGATACGCATCTGAAAGATGCTTTCATGCCAGTTGTGTGCCATAATGGCATATCAACTGGCATGAATCATACCTTGGCACATTGTTTGTTGCATTGAACATTGACCATTGAACATTGGCTTCGCCTAAAATGCTCACGCTCGGCATAGTGCAAACAAATTTGCCCTCTGCTCTCGCTTAATCGCATTTTTGACCATTGAACATTGGCTTCGCCCAAAATGCTCACGCTCGCTTAATCGCTTTTTGAGCATTGGCTTGAACATTGAACAAGAGATTAAAACTTAAAACAAATGAAAGATATAGAAGAAATGGGCTCTTCAACCCCAAATGAAGATGAAATGACAGATGAAACTGCAACCAACAGACAGCAGCAAGCAGAAAACGCTGTAAACGACAAAGAGGATGAACAGCGTCAAAATGCTGAGAAGGATGTTGCAGTTGAAGGCGATGATAAAGCTACTGACAACACTGATGACTCGACAAAGGAACCAAGTGTTGAGGAGCAACTCGAGGAGGCACAGTTGAAGATAGCAGAGCTCAACGACAAGTACCTTCGCCTGATGGCAGAGTTCGACAACTACCGCAAACGCGTGATGAAGGAGAAATCAGAACTTATCAAAACAGCAGGCACAAAGGTCATTACCACTATCCTTCCTGTCCTCGATGATATGGAACGTGCAGAGCAGAACATGGAAAAAGCAGAAGACGTAGAGGCATTGAAAGAAGGAGTGCAACTGATTTTCGACAAATTCCTGAAACTTCTTGCTACAGAAGGCTTGAAGGTTATCGACACCACCGACAAGGTGTTCGACACCGACTTTCATGAGGCCGTTGCCATGGTGCCGGGACAGCCCGATGAACTCAAAGGCAAGGTCATCGACTGTATCCAGACAGGCTACACACTCAATGACAAGGTGATAAGACATGCTAAAGTAGCAGTGGCCCAATAACAATCATATCCAACACAACACCAGAAAATGGCAGGTAAGAACTACTACGACATCCTTGGCGTAAGCAAGACGGCAAGCGAAGACGAAATCAAGAAGGCCTACAAAAAGATGGCCATCAAATATCATCCTGACCGCAATCCAGGCGACAAAGCGGCAGAGGAGAAGTTCAAGGAGGCAGCTGAGGCCTACGATGTGCTCCACGACCCACAAAAACGTCAAGTTTACGACCAATTCGGCGAAGAAGGCCTGAAAGGCGGTGGTTTCTCTACTGGCCAAGGCATGAACATGGACGATATCTTCTCTATGTTCGGCAGCATCTTCGGTGGCCGTGGCTTTGGCGGTTTCAGTGGTTTCGGTGGTTTTGACGATGAAGGCGGAGCCCAGACCGTAACCTTCCGTGGCAAGGACCAGCGCCTCCGTGTGGAACTGACCCTTCAGGAAATCGTCAATGGCACGACAAAGAAATTCAAGGTCAAGAAAGACGTTCCTTGCAGCCATTGCCATGGCAGTGGTTCTAGCGATGGCAAGACAGACACCTGCCCTACTTGCAATGGTCGTGGCTACGTGGTTCGCACTCGCCAGAGCTTGCTCGGCATGATGCAGACCCAGAGCACCTGCCCTCAGTGCAACGGCGAAGGTACTGTCATCAAGAACAAATGCCCCCATTGCAATGGCGAGGGTATTGTAGGCGGAGAGGAAATCGTGGAAGTGAAATTCCCCGCCGGCTTACAAGAGGGCATGGTGCTGACCGTTGGAGGTAAAGGCGGTGCCGGTCGTCACAATGGTGTGAACGGCGACCTTCAGATTATCATCAAGGAGAAAGGCGACCCCGAACTCATCCGCGACGGCAACGACTTGGTTTATAACCTCCTGCTCTCTATTCCTCAAGCCACATTAGGAACAAGTGTGGAAATACCGACAGTTGATGGCAAAGCCAAAATCAACATTGAACCTGGGACACAGCCAGGAACGGTGTTGCGTCTGAAAGGCAAAGGCATTCCTCAAGTGCAGGGCTACAGCCGTGGACAAAAGGGCGACGAGGTCATCAATGTGAGTGTATATATTCCAGAGACCCTCAACCGCGATGAGAAAGAAGCCATGAAGCAAGCCATGCACAGTGACAACTTCAAGCCTTCTGAAAGCATACGAGCCAAGATATTCAAGAAGTTCCGCTCTTATTTCGAACAATAAAATCATCCATTAAACGGACAGCGTCAGCCGATTAGGCAGATGCTGTCCGTATCATTTTACGAACAATGAACTACCAGCAAACCATAGATTACCTTTTCAACGCCGCTCCTTTGTTCCAGCACATTGGCAAGGACGCCTATAAGGAAGGTTTGAGCAACACCATAGCGCTCGACAACCATTTCGGCAACCCACACCGCAAGTTCCTCACCATCCATGTGGCAGGCACTAACGGCAAAGGGTCATGTTCTCACACCTTAGCCGCCATCCTTCAAAGCGCAGGCTACAAGGTGGGACTTTACACGTCTCCCCATCTGGTGGATTTCCGCGAGCGCATCCGTGTGAACGGCAAAATGATAGGCAAGCAGAAGGTCATCGACTTCGTGAAAAACGAACGTTCCTTCTTCGAGCCTCTGCAACCTTCATTCTTCGAGTTAGCCACAGCCATGGCTTTCAAGCACTTCGCTGACGAGGAAGTGGATATCGCAGTGGTGGAAGTGGGATTAGGTGGCCGGTTGGACTGCACCAACATCATCCATCCGCTGGTATCAGTCATCACGAATATCAGTTACGACCATACCCAAATGCTGGGCGACACCCTCGAGAAGATTGCCCATGAAAAAGCAGGTATCATCAAACAAGGTGTGCCCGTAGTTGTAGGCGAGACTGTGAAAGAGACACGTCCTGTGTTCATCAGCCAGGCAGAGGCAAAGAACTCTCCCATCACGCTGGCAGAGGAAAGCCGTGAGGTGCTCGACACAAAACCCAATGACAAGGGAGGAATCGACTACATCACAGCCCACTTCGGTGTGGTTCATGGCGAACTGGAAGGCATCTACCAAATCAAGAACACCAACACCATCCTCTGCACCTTGCGCCAACTGCTGTCGTTGCGGAACCCTGACGGACAACCCATGCTTACCATCCCTGAAAAGGCCATAAAGGATGGTTTCAGCCATGTAACCCGACTGACAGGCCTTATGGGTCGCTGGCAAGTCATCGACAAGAAACCGCTCACCGTCTGCGACGCAGGTCACAACATCGGGGGCTTTGAATACATCTCCCGTCAGCTCCATAACGTGGAATGCAGGAAGATGAGAATCGTGTTCGGTATGGTGAGCGACAAAGATATCAGCGCTGTGCTGAATGTCCTGCCCCGTCATGCCACCTACTATTTTTGCTCAGCCAGCGTGAAAAGAGCACTTGACAGCGAGGTCATGCGAGAGCGGGCTTCAGCCTTTGGTCTCCAAGGCCAAGCCTACGGTAAAGTGAGCGATGCTTACCAAGCCGCCCGTGAAGCGTCGGCCGATGATGATTTCATCTATGTGGGTGGGAGTTGTTTTGTGGTCGCAGATTTACTCTCATTTTTAGGCTCCAAAAAGGCCAAAAAGTGATTTTAACTTGATTTCACTTTTCAAACCGCATTTTTCCTTGCAAAATATTATGAAATAAAGTTTTTTTTGACTTTATTTGCATTATGAATTGAAATTGCGCCAAAAAATCAGTGTTTTTTTAGAAGAAAAAACACGCTTTTTGTGTCGGTTTTTATTCACTGTGAGCATATATAGCGTTATTGCGAACCTGAACTAATTTAATCTTTAATAACAAATATGAGCAACACAATCACGGGATTGGACCCACAGAAATTCCAAAAGGAAGTGGACGGCAAGCAGACCGCCCTTTACATACTGAGAAACAAGAAAGGTCATGAGGTAGGCATCACCAACTACGGCGGTGCTTTGGTCGCCATTATGGTGCCCGACCGCAACGGCAACCTCGGCAATGTGATTCAAGGTCACGACAACATCGACGAAGTGATGACAAGTCCGGAGCCTTACTTGAGCACACTAATCGGCCGCTTTGGCAACCGTATCTGCAAGGGTAAGTACACCTTGGAAGGCAAAGAGTACCAGCTCGCCATCAACAACGGCCCCAACGCACTTCACGGTGGTCCTACTGGCTTCCACAAGAGAGTGTGGGACGCAGAACAACTTGACGCTCAGTCACTGAAGCTCCACTATGTGGCTGCTGATATGGAGGAAGGTTTCCCAGGCCAACTCGACATGACGGTGATTTACAGCTTCAGCGATGACGATGAACTCATCATCGACTACAAGGGCTTCACCGACAAACCAACCATCATCAACATGACCAACCACGGCTATTTCTCCTTGGCAGGTATCGCCAACCCCACTCCAACTGTTGACGACCTGATTTGCGAAATCAACGCCGACTATTACCTCCCGATTGACGACACCAGCATTCCACTGGGCTGCATCGCTCCCGTAAAGGGCACTCCGTTCGACTTCACCACTCCCAAGCCAGTGGGTCGAGACATCGACGCAGACGACGTTCAGACCAAGAACGGCGCCGGTTACGACCACTGCTTCGTGCTCAACAAGAAAGAGGTAGGAGAACTGAGTTTCGCCGCCAAGATCACCGAACCCAAGTCGGGCCGCACCATGGAGGTTTACACCACCGAACCAGGCGTACAGGTTTATACCGACAACTGGGCCACAGGCTATCCTGGCCAGAACGGTGCCACATTCCCTCGCCGCAGCGCCATCTGTTTCGAGGCCCAGCACTTCCCCGACAGCCCCAACCGCCCATACTTCCCATCAGTGGTACTTCGTCCAGGCGAGACCTATACACAGAAGACAATCTACAAGTTCGGTGTGGAGAAGTAGTGAAGAATACTGACATAACAACAAACTAAATAACACACAAAACAATGAGTCAAAATCAGAAGCCGAACTACACGTTCGCACTTATCGTAGTGTTCATCGTCTGCTTCCTCATCGGATTCGTGACCACGATGAACAACTCCATGATTGCCTTCTGCTCACAGGCATTCAACCTAACCGCCCAAGACGGCCAGTACGTGAACACAGCCTTCTACGGTGCCTACATCTTAGCCATTCCTTTCTCACTCTTGATGAGTAAGATTGGTTACAAGGCAACCCTTATCCTCGGACTTGCCGTGGTGGGTCTCGGATTTGTCATCAACGCCATGGGTATCAAGTCTGTTTTGGGTACCGACACCAATGTGTATGCCATCTTCCTTGGCACCATGTGTATCGTGGCTATGGGTGTTGTAATGCTTCAGAATGTAGCCAACCCCTACGTGATGGTATTGGGTTCTCCAGAGAAAGGCGCTTTCCGCATGACTTTGAGCCAGGCACTTAACTCAGTAGCCACTACCGTTGCCCCCATCTTCATCACATCTGTGATCATCGGCAACAAAACTCCGGCTCCCGAGCACGTTCCAGGTCCTTACCTCGGCCTTGGCATTTTCACCATCATCATCTGCTTGATTCTCGTCTTCTTGAAGTTGCCAAAGATTGATGAAGGTGCGCAGAGCGCTGAGTCAGGCGAGAAACTCGTAGAGAAGAGCAGTGTGTTCAAATATACTCACGTATGGCTTGGTGCCCTCGGTATCTTCATGTATATGGGTGTGGAGATTGGAGTACCTTCGATGCTTCCTTACCGTTTCCAGCTTCTCGGTGAGAACGACCCGAACGTTGTGACCAACTTCCTCGCCTTCTACTGGGGCGGAATGATGGTGGGCCGTTTCGTTGGCGCCGGTATCCTGACCAAGTTCGAGCCTCGCAAACTGCTGACCGCTTGCATCTGCCTTGGCGCTCTCTGCATCGGTCTGTCTCTGGTATTCTCACAGTCCATGTTCGGTATCTGGCTGATGCTTGCCGCCGGTCTGTTCCACTCAGTGATGTGGCCATTGGTATTCAACCTCGGTCTCCAGAAATTGGGCCGTCACACCAAAGCCGCCTCTGGTGTCATTAATACCGGTGTGATTGGTGCAGCGTTGTTGATGCCTGTGATGGGTGCTGTTGTTGACGCAGCAGGCGTGATTGTTGCATTGTGCCTGATGTTTGTTTACTATGCATACCTCTATTGGTTCTGCAACTTCGGCAGCAAGATTGGAATTAAATAAACCTTTAGCCATACTTTCCATGACGCGCAAGCCTTACGCTTGCTTAGCTCACGAAAAAAAACGAATAAATCCATCTTCCACAGGTTCTGAATGCCTGTGGAAGTGGAGTAATCACAAGTCATATATACTAACTTATTTTATAAACCGAAGAAATTATGAAATTGACAATTGACGATGTAAGAAGCCGCTTTATCAAGCATCTCGGCGGCGAGCCAGGTTCAGTGTATGCCTCTCCAGGCCGTATCAACCTCATTGGTGAGCACACCGACTACAACGGTGGTTTCGTGTTCCCAGGCGCAGTTCAGCAGGGTATTATCGCTGAAATCCGTCCCAATGGCACCCGCAACGTCCGCGCTTACTCCATCGACATGAAAGACTACGTTGAGTTCAGCCTCGACGATGAGAAGGGTCCCAATGCTACTCACTTCCGCTTCATCTTTGGTGTAGCCCGTGAGATGATGGCTCTTGGTGTGCCCGTTGAGGGTTTCGACACAGCATTCGCTGGCGATGTGCCCAACGGTGCCGGCATGTCTTCTTCCGCTGCCCTCGAGAGCTGCTACGCTTTCGCCATCAACGACCTCTTCTACGACAACAAGATTGAGAAGATGGAATTGGCACGTGTCGGCCAGCGCACAGAGCACAAATATATCGGCGTGAACTGCGGTATTATGGACCAGTTCGCCTCCGTTCACGGCAAGGCCGGCCACCTCATGCGCCTCGACTGCCGCAGCGGTGAGTTCAAGTACTATCCATGGAACCCCAAGGGCTACAAACTCGTGCTGATCAACTCTTGTGTGAAGCATGAGCTGAAGGGCTCTCCCTACAACGACCGTCGCCGCAGCTGCGAGAACGTAGCCAAGGCTTTGGGTATCGAGACCCTCAGAGACGCAGACTGGGACATGCTGGAGTCAGTGAAGGACAAGATTTCCGAGGAGGACTACAAGCGTGCTAAATACGTGATTGGCGAGTACTTCCGTGTGCTGGCAGTCTGCGATGCCCTCGAGGCAGGCGACTATGAGACAGTAGGCGAGAAGATGTACGAGACGCACCAAGGCCTGAGCCAGGACTATGAGGTATCTTGCGAAGAACTCGACTTCCTGAACGACATCGCCCGCGACTGCGGCGTGACTGGTTCACGTATCATGGGCGGTGGCTTCGGCGGTTGCACCATCAACCTCGTGAAGACAGAACTCTACGACACCTTCGTGAACAGAGCCGTTGCATTGTTCAAGGAGAAATACGGCAAGACTCCTGTTGTCATCGACGTAGTCATTGGCGACGGCAGCCGCAAACTGCTGTAATACTGAAGAATACGAGGAACAGCCTCATACCAAAGAGAAAGGGGAGAGATACAACATCCATCAGTATCCTCCCCTTTTATTCCCTTATGCCTAACTTCCAATTTAACTCCAAATTCAACTTCCTTTTTTTACTTCCTATTTTACTCCATTTTATAACTTCCGACACATTAAATCCACCAACAATTTCATTATGAGTCAAGAAAAAAAACAATGGGCAGCCATCATTGTGATGATTGCGCTATTTGCTATGATTGCTTTCGTAACGAACCTTTGTTCGCCAATGGGAGTGATTGTGAAAAACCAATTCGGAACCACCAACTTCATGGCCATGATTGGTAACTATGGAAATTTCATGGCATACGCCCTGATGGGCTTCCCTGCTGGAATGTGCATTCAGAAATACGGTTATAAGAAAACCGCCCTCATCGGCCTTGTTGTAGGAATCATAGGCATCCTCGTCCAGTGGCTTTCAGGTTGGGGCGGTATGGCTGTCTATTTAATAGGCGCCCTCATCTCAGGTTGCTGTATGTGTATCCTCAATACCGTTGTTAATCCGATGCTTAACCTCCTTGGCGGCGGTGGCAACAAAGGCAACCAACTCATTCAGACCGGTGGCGTGTTCAACTCCATGGCTGCCGTAGCTGTGTATATTATCATGGGAGCTCTCATCGGCGACGCCGCCAAGGCAAAAATATCCGATGCAACACCTGCACTGATGATTGCTTTGGCCATTTTCGTCATCGCTTTCTTCGTGATACTGTTCACCAAGATAGATGAACCTCAGCAACGTAAAAAGGAAGAATCAGGTGTAAAAGACCCGCACAGCGCCTTTTCTTTCCGCCACTTCAACTTAGGAATTCTTGCCATCGGCCTCTATGGCGGCGTGGAAATGGGCATACCTGGCTATATCCTCCAATACCTGACCGCCCCTGCTGATGCCTCCACCCCAGGACTTGGCATGGACGCCGGCTATGTGGGCACACTGGCCGCAGTTTACTTCATTCTTATGTTCGTCGGTCGTTTCATAGGTGCATCTGTTGGTGGAAAGGTTTCCACAAAGTCCATGATTACATTCGTCAGCGCTTTGGCTGTCATCCTCATCTTGCTGGGTATCTACCTTCCTTCAAATATCACCATCGCCGTTCCAGGTATCAACTATGTAACCATGTCGCTTGTATGGGGTAACGTACCTATCGGCATCTTCTGTTTCTTGCTTGTAGGTCTTTGTGCCAGTGTGATGTGGGGAGGAATCTTCAACCTGGCTACAGAAGGTTTGGGTAAATACACTGCTATCGCTTCAGGTGCATTCATGACGATGGTCTTCGGCTTTGCGGTCATGGTGGGACTCCAAGGACTGGTTGCCGATTGGACAGGTAGTTACCTCGTCTCTTTCTGGATTCCACTTTTCTGTGCTGCCTACATCCTATACTACGCTCTTATTGGTTCCAAGAATGTCAATACCGACATTTCTGTGGAATAAACGCACCTTAAAAGTGTAAAAACGACACTATATGTTATAAAACATATTTTTAACGCATATTATTTGCATAAATAAGTTTACTTTTACCGAAATTTATGAATCAACCAAATAATATTGTTTTTATGATGAAAAATTTCAAATCCTTGATGCTTGGAACAGGTGTTGTGGCAGCACTTCTTTGCGCTTGCACCACCCAGCCAGGCACACCCAAAGATGGGGCTGCCAAGCAAGGCCTTGACGCCGCCAAGTTCGACACAACCTACACTGACGCTGTGAAAGGCGAGAAGAAGGTTGGCCTCTACACCCTGAAGAATGAGAAGGGTATGATTGTGAACATCACCAACTTCGGTGGCCGTATCGCAGCCATCTACGTCCCCGACAAGAAGGGCGACCTTCAGGACGTGGTGCTTGGTTTTGAGAGTGCTGACGCTTACTTCCCACAGAACAATGCCTCTGACTTCGGTGCCGCCATCGGCCGCTATGCCAACCGTCTGAACCAAGGCAAGATCAAATGTGACGGCAAGGAAATCCAACTGCCTCAGAACAACTTCGGCCACTGCCTCCATGGCGGTCCTACTGGCTGGCAGTATCAGGTTTACGACGTAGTTGAATCCACCGACACCAAACTGGTGCTTTCGATGGACTCTCCCGACGGCGACAACAACTTCCCTGGCAACGTGAAGGCTATCGTCACCTACACACTGACAGCCGACAACGCCATTGAGATCAACTACGAGGCCACCACAGACAAGGAGACCGTTGTCAACATGACCAACCACTCCTACTTCAACCTCAGCGGCGACGCCAACAACACCATCCTCGACGAGATTCTCACCATCGACGCCGATGAGTTCACCCCCACCGACACCACTTACATGACCACAGGTGAGAAACTCCCTGTTGAGGGAACTCCAATGGACTTCCGCGCTGGTAAGGCTGTAGGCGAAGGTCTTGACAGCATTACTTTTGAGCAAGTTATCTGGGCAGGTGGTGGTTACGACCACAACTGGGTGCTCAACACCAAGGGCGACGCATCAAAGCCATGTGTGAAGCTTGTTGACAACCGCACAGGCATCAGCCTCGAGGTTTACACCAATGAGCCAGGCATCCAAGTTTATACCGGCAACTTCCTCGATGGCAGCGTCACAGGCAAGTATGGCATCAAGTATAAGAAGCAGACAGGTATCTGTCTTGAGACCCAGAAGTACCCCGACTCCCCAAACAAGAACTGGAAAGAGTCGAACGCCTACCTGAAGCCAGGCGAGACTTACAACAGCTATTGCAAGTTTAAGTTCGGCGTAGTGGAATAAGGTTCAAGGTCTAAGAATTCCTAGAGTTTCCTAGGATTCCTAGGA
>JAEEGI010005201.1_pt1 | contig 30102 bp, 7 predicted proteins | sample 8958751 | NCBI WGS metagenome assembly JAEEGI01 (sample SAMN16246545, study PRJNA631951) | gut metagenome | biome: gut microbiome; feature: rumen; material: KS-attached | host: Bos | place: Iran: Karaj | collected 2018-10 | reverse complement strand
CCCCATCAATAAGAATAATTAATTTTTTAGGAAATTTTATTAAAATTTAAATTCTAATTATATTTTTATTTATTTATGAATTAACTATTAAATTAAATAGAAATAAATCAATGAAATATTTGTGAAAAAATTTGCAGACTCAACATAATTTTGCACATGATAAACTTTTAGAGTCATATGATGAAATTTATTCTTACACAATAAGTAAAGCACTTATAATCTAATAATTATATTAAAAATTATAATAATTATTTATTGAAATTGAGAAATAAGTTTTATTTGTTTAATATTTTGATGATAAAAAAAATAGAAAAATATTAGTTAGAATATTGAAGGTCTTTTTATTTGATTCTATTTTTCTTAAACTTTAATGTCTTTGTTTATTTGTAAATTATTTTTTTTTTGATCCTATTTTCCAGATGAAAGTCTTTTTTGAGGAATTTTATTACTTTTTTTTATTTAAATTAATTTGATTCTCTTTAATAATATTTTCTTTTTTTATTTTTGAATTTTTATTTATGATATTCTATTTTCTCATCTTGATTAGGTGTTATTAGGATTTAATAATTTTTGATTTTGTATATTATTATTTAATATAGCAGGAACTTCATATTTTTTTATGTTCATAAATGTTCTTTTAAATATTATTTACTTTATTTTTTTTATCTTTTAAATTATAATTATTTTTTTATTTGAATTATTATTATATTGTTCATTAATTTTATTTTTAAAATTATTAACCCTTTAATATATCTAAATTATAATTTGGAGAATTATTTGTAACTTAATATCTCTATTTAATATGATAGATTTCATCAAAATAACATTATCAATTTTATAAAAGAAATAATATTATTTTTCATTTCATTACATTTTTGCAACAATTACACAATTGTTTAGAAAATCTTTTTCTTAGAATAACATTAAATATATAATTAATAACTTTATTTCAATTTTTAGAATAATAATGATTTATTTTTATAACAACCATTAATATTATTCTTACTTTTTCCTTATGATTTTTGCCTTCAAAAGGAGATTTTAGAGTTCAAAATTCATTCATAAATAATACAACAAACATTCCAATTATCATCATATTTATGATCATCCCAAATTCAGGAGAATAATAATATGCTATTCCTTTTTAAATCTTGCTGAATCATTTTTTTAAGTTTACTTATATTTAATCTCCTATTTTTTAATATATTTTAATTATCTTTTATTATTATTAAGATTCTTTTTTTCTATTTCTTTTCCTATTTCAAATACTTATATGACATTTTAGGTTTTTTTTATTTTTTCTTTTTATTTTTTATACCATTAATAATTAGATTTTTTCATTTTAATTGTAATAAAAGATTATAATAGACAAAATGAAAAAAATCGTCCAAAAATATATTTTTAATTTTAAAACAGAAAATTATAAAATATTAAAAATAATAAATATGTCAACTGAAAATAAAAAAGTAACTTTGGAAAATTGTGAATTTACATCGAAAGGAAAAAGATTAAATTCTCCTAATTCATTAAATGCATTACAATTAATAGGAGTATCAATAGATGATTTAAATAAAATATCTTTAGAAAGATATATAAGAAGACATCCAGAATGTAGAAATTTACCGAAAGAACTTATCCAAGAAAGATATGACCATTTTGAGAAAACAAGAATAGATTTAATTAAAGAAGCTCAAGAGAAAAGAAAATTATTAATTGAAAGAAATAAAAATAATGATTATATTGAAGAAGAAAAAGATAATAAAAAAGAAAAACCAAAATTAGACAATGAAGAAGAAAAAGAAGAAGGTGAAGAAAAAAAAGAAGATGAAGAAAATAAAGAAGAAGAAAAAAAAGAAGATGAAGAAAATAAAGAAGAAGAAAAAAAAGAAGATGAAGAAAATAAAGAAGAAATAAAAAATGAAGGTGATGAAAATGAAGAAGAAAATTTAAATAAATCAATTAAAAAAAAAAAAAAAGAAGAAGAAAAAATTTCTCCAATTCTTTTAGAAGAAAGAAAAAAAATTGAGTTAATAAGAAAACAACAAGAAGAAAATTTAAGAAATATAATTAATTATGAATTTGATTTAGAAGAACAAAGAAAAAAATTTGATTTAAAAATAAAAGCTCAAAGAGAAAAAGAAGAAATGCAAAAAATAGAAAAATTAAAACAAGAAGAAAGAAGATTAAAAGAAGAATCCAAGAAAAAAAAAGAAAAAGAAGAAAAAAAAAGATTAGAATTAATAGAAGAAGAAAATAAAAATAAAGAAAAAGAAAAAGAAATTGAGAAACAAAAACAAGAAGAAAAAGAAAAAATTTTAAATGAAGAAAAAAGGAAAAAAAAATTATTTGAAGAAAGAAAAAAAAAAGAAGAAGAATTTAAGGAAAAAATAAATAAAATAAATGAAGAAGAAGAAAAAAAAAAAGAAAAAATGCAAAGAAGATATTTAAGAAGAGAAAAAAGAAGACAAAAAAATTTAGAAAAAATAAAAGAACAATTTGTTCAAAAAAATGAAGATAATAAAAAAAAAACAGAAGAAAATATAAAAAGAGCAAAAGAAAATAAAGATAAACTTTTAAAAGAAAAAATAGAAAACTTTGAAAAGAGACAAAAATCATTAATGGAAAAACAAAAAAAAAAAGATGAAGAAAAAGAAAAAGAATTAAGCATAATAACTGAAAAACAAAAAAAAAAAGCTGAAGATATAAAAAAAGTTTTAAATGAACATGATGAAAAATATGAAGAAGAAAGATTAAAATTAATTGAAAAAATGGAAAAAAGAGATAAAATAGTTAAAAAAATTAAAGAAGATAATGAAATTGAAAATTTAAAAAAAGCAAATAAATTATTTATTTCAATGGAAGAAAAAAAATTTAGAGTTATGAGAAAAGAAAAAATTGATGAATATAATAGAAAAAAAAAAATGGAAGAAATTAATGAAAGAATGGAAAGACTAGAAAAAATAAAAAAAGAAAAAGAATTAATCTTAATAGAAAGAAAAAAGATGGATGAAGAAATAAAAGAAAAGAAATTAATTATGAATGATAGATTAAGAAAAGTTCATTCTTTAGATAGATCATTTACAAAAGAACAAGTGTTAGATTATGTTCTTAAAGGAGTTAAATTACCTCCTCCAGAAAAAAAAGAAGAAGAAGAAAAAAAAGAAGAAGAGAACAATGAAGGAGAAGAAAACAAAGAAGGTGAAGAAAATAAAGAAGGAGAAGATAATATAGAAAAGGCAGACAATAAAGAAGGTGAAGAAAATAAAGAAGGAGAAGATAATATAGAAAAGGCAGACAATAAAGAAGGAGAAGAAAATAAAGAAGGAGAAGATAATAATCAAGGAGAAAATAAAGAAGGAGAAGTTATTGAAGGATTTGTTGATGAAGAAGAAAAAGAAGAAGGGAGAATTATAAGTAAAGAAGAAGAGAATGAAAATGATAAACAAACAAAAAATGTAGGAGATTTCTTACAAAAAGTTGAAGAGAAAAAAGCTGAATTAGATGCTGAAGTTAAAAAATTTGAAGAAGAAGCTGCTGAAAGAGAAAGAGCAATTAAATTAGAAATGGAAAAAGATCCTTCGAAAGAAGAACAATTAAAAGAAGAACAAGATAAAAATAAACAAATAATAGATCAAATGAAAAATAATAATGAAATCAAAATAAAAGAATATGCTGAAGAATTAAAAAGAACAAGTAATGTATAATAAATAAATGAAATATTCATTAATAATAAAAAACAAATTTTCTATTTTAAAAATATTTTATTTTACTTTTTATTTTTATTTTAATTAAATGAATATCAATAGTATTTAAAAATGCTTTGTTATTATGTTTTTATTTTTTTTGGTTTTTAAATTTTGATTTTAATATTTTTCCTTGTTTAAATGATTTCGTTTTCTTTTGAGGAGTTTATAATATGAGATTTTATTTTTATTTTTATTTCTAAAATTTAAAATTTACTTTTTCTGATTTTTATTTGTTTATGCTTATTATAAATAAATAATTTTTTATTGTTTTAAATAATTACATTTATGAAAAGTCTTCATTATTAATAAAGGTATTATTTAATTGGTTTTTTGCTGAAAAAAATAAATAATAAAAGTCATTTAAAATTCTGATTTCTATTTTTTGAATTTCCCCGATTTATGTATAATTAATCTTAAAAAAAATTCTCTGAATTAAATAAAAAGGCTCAAAACATAATTTATATCTTTATCATCATAGCAAAAAGCACTTTTTACCTATACTTTTTCAATTATAGAATTTTAATCAAAAAAACACAATTTAAAATTTAATAAAAACCCAAAAAAAAATTTTTAATTTTAAAAAATAAAAAATAAAAATGCCAAACATTCGTGATTTAGACAAACAAATAGAAGATTTATTCAACTGTAAATTCCTTCCAGAATTGGAAGTAAAGGCCTTATGTGACAAAGTGAAAGAAATAGTAATAAAAGAAAGTAATGTTCAAATAGTACACTGTCCAGTAACAGTATGTGGAGACATCCACGGTCAATATCACGATCTCCTTGAATTATTTAAAGTAGGAGGAAACTGTCCAGACACAAATTACCTTTTTTTAGGAGACTATGTAGATAGAGGATGTTTCAGTGTAGAATCAGTTTCTCTTCTTCTAGCATTAAAAATAAAATACCCAACAAAAATATTTTTATTAAGAGGTAATCACGAATCAAGACAAACATCACAAGTATATGGATTTTATGATGAATGTATAAGAAAATATGGTAATAATGGTAATGTCTGGAATATATTTACAGATTTATTTGATTATTTACCCTTATGTGCTTTAATAGATAATAAAATATTTTGTTTACATGGTGGATTAAGTCCAGATATTAAAACATTAGATGATATAAATGCTTTAGATAGAAAACAAGAATTACCAAAAGAAGGACCAATGAGTGATTTACTTTGGAGTGACCCTGAAGAAAGAGAAGGATTTGGACAAAGCCCAAGAGGTGCAGGGTATGTTTTTGGAGGGGATGTTAGTAGTAAATTTAATTATACTAATAATTTAAGTATTGTTTGTAGAGCTCATCAATTAATGATGGGAGGATTTCAATGGTTTCATGATAATAATGTTTTAACTATTTTTTCTGCTCCTAATTATTGCTATAGATGCGGAAATGTTGCCGCTATTATGGAAGTTGATGAAAATATGGGACATCAAATTCAAACTTTTGATTCTGCTCCTAGAAGAGGTGAAGCTCCTATTGCTAAGTATTCACCTGATTATTTTTTGTAATTTTTTTTTTAGGTTAAATTATTTTTCTAATTACTTTTTTTAAAGGTTTTTTAGGAGGTTTTTATTATTTTTTTTTCTTTGTTGGTTTTTGGGGTTTTTATTTTTTGTTAAATTTAATATTTAAATTAATTTTTTTTATTATATTTTATCTCGAATTGTTTTAACATTAATGGTAATTTTTTTGTGATGCTTTTTTTTGTTTTTTAAAACATTTAATTTATATATTGAATTTTAATCAAAACTAGATATATTAAAATTGAAGATATTCTTGAAGAGTAATAAAAAAAATTAAAATTAATTTTTAAATATATAAATGCAGTTATTAAAAATATTTTTAACTAAGAAATGTTATAAAGTTAAAAAATGTATTTATTATCATGAGCTTCCTTAATAAAAGGATTAATTTTATAATAATTTTCCAAAAAAAGATAAAATAAAAAATATGTTTAATGAAAGATATTGTTGTTAATGAATAAAAGATAAATATCATCATTGATATATTGAATAAAATTAAAAAATTTTATCTAAATTAAAATCAACCAATAAATCATTTAAAAATGTTCAAAGTTAATTTTAAAAAAAAAAATAATTATAATTAATTTAATAATACTAGCATAATCAATTTATTAGAATTTTTAAACAAATGATAATATATAATTTTCAAATATTAAAAATTAACCCTTGAAATCCATTTATATATTATCTATTAAAAAATATTAAAATTTAGAACAAAGATTTGAAATCAAAAATTCTATTATTAAAAATATATATAATTAAGTTATATCGAAGATATTTTAAATATAAATTCATAATATTCATATAAGAAGATCATAGATGATGATTGTATTTTATTTTTGATAAAACTTGTATAAAGTCAATTGTTCTAAGATAAATCTAAGCAGAAAAGAAATTCATTCAATTTTGGTTGATTCTTTCTAATGAGGAAATAATTTATAAACATTAGAAAGAAAAAAATCAATGAAAAGAAAAAACTAATGTTTAAAAATCAAAATGTTAAATATAAATATTATTAAAAATTAATTATTATTGAATTTAACTATTTTAATCAAAATGTCAACAACAAAAAAAAATGAATTCAAGCCAGAACCAAATCAAGTTGACTTTAAAGTATATTTTATATTGAATACTGAAATTGGAAAATTGAATATTGATTATCTTAAAATTAATAATAATGCATTTGGAATGTGTACATGTGAAAGGACTTTCCCAACAACAAACAATAAATATGAATGTTCTTTGTTTTCTTCATCATATAATAAAACTCAATTAAATTCAAAAGAAATTAATTTTACTTATACTAAAAATTTTTCATCAGGCAAATATAAGGTTTTCTCAGATGATAATTTTTATTTTAATATATATATAAAACAATTAAATGATAGTAAATCATTGAAAGTATATTTCCCTAAATTCCAATTCATTCCTGAAAGATTACAATATTCTTATTATTGTCAATTTTTAAAAGACCAAAATTTAAGTGCTACATATACAAAAAGAAATTTGATAAGAGATGTTGTTAAAATCATTGGTTCTAAAAAAACTGTGAGTTTCAGTTTTTATTTAGATGTTTTTAAAGATTGTTTTAATATAGAATTTGCAAAGCATATGCTTTCATATTTTAAAGAAGATAAAATTAAAATAAGAGAAAAAATTGAACCAAAAACTCATCAAGCAATAATGAAATTGATTTGGAAGCATACAGATAAAGTTCTTGATTTAATTGCTGGAAGTAATGTTAGAAATTTTGCAGAAAAACTTTTCTTATTACTTTTATATTATTATTATCATGTTATTCCATTGGAATTTCCTGAGAAAATAAATGAAAAAACAAAAAAATATAAAGAGGAAGAAATAGATTTATTTGAATTATTTTTTAAGTATGAAAAAATGTTTTCAGCAACAGATGTAACAGATGATAATAATGTAATTTTTTTATTGAAACATATTACAACTTATGAACAGTTAATTTGTCTTTTATCAAAAATTAAAAATTTTTCTAATTGGTTAAAGGCAATTGAAACTAATAAAGAACTTATTTATGAAATTATATCTAAAAATAATACAGTGATTAAAATTGATGAATGTAAAAGTAAACCAGAAGAAGACAAATTAAATGAAATTTTAGAAAATATTGAAAAAATTAAAGAATTTTCAAAAAATAAAAACTATGAAATGTTAGAGATATCAAAAAATTTTTATGAAATTCTTTTATCAAATTGTGGAAATAATCCAGAAAATTTATCAAATTTAAATAAATTATTTATGAGATTGAAAGATTTACCAAAAAATTTTTTATATGAATTTGAAATTAAACAACACAATATATATGAAAATATGATTTTAAATGATAAATTAATTAATAAAGAGATGCTCATTTGTTTAAAAAATGATCCTTTTTATCAAAAAAGTTTTGTTGAAAATAAGTATAATGAAAAAAAAAATGTAAATTTTATATTGAATCGAATTAAATTCAAATATTTAAATAAAGAAAATAATGAAGAAACGTCTGAATTTGTAAAAGCATTTCATAATTTTAATTTTAAAGAGATTTTATTAAATGAAGAATATGTAAAATTAATGAAAGGATTAATGGATAAAATGCATACTTTTGATGATTTTTATTTTGCTTTTGTTCTTGTTGATTTTAAAGAAAAAAATAATGAAATTTTAAATAAAGTTCAAGAAAAATTTATACAATTATTAAAAGATTGTATGGGTAAGAATAAGAATATTGAAGAATATATCATAAAATATGTATTGCTAATTTTAAATATTGGGCGTAGAAAAGAAGTGAAAGAAGTTCTAAATGAGGTAAATAGAATAATAAATCCTGAAGAAGCAAAAAAAATTTTAATGCATATATTTACAAAAGTTGAAAATATAGACAAAGAAATAAGTGTAGAGATAATTGGTTTTTTTCAAAAAGATTTAAATGGCGCAAATATAACGACAGTAAGACTATTGTTGGAAACAATCAAAGATTCAAACTCTTTAAACATTTTATTTGGAAAATTTAGGCCTTTAGTCATGAAAGAAGAAGATATTTATAAAAAAGAAGAATCACAAAAAATGATAATATATAAATTCATAAAAAAATCAGGTTATCATCTAGATGAAAGACTGAAGAAAAATGAATATTTTCAATTAACAGAAAAACTTTGTTCTAAAATTAAAAAAGATTTAGAAAGTTTAGATATTGATAATTTGAATTGTATATGTATAAAAGAATTAGGATATGATTTTAAAAAAAGAATTGAAGACTTAATTGAAATCCAAAACTTTGATAATTTATTTGATTCAATTATGGATACAATAGAAAAACTTATTAAATCAAAGGATTTATTAAAACAAATTATTGTATATCTTGCTAACTTTAATCCCAATTCTAAAATGAAGGATGAAATTATTGAATTAAGTAAAAAATTAAATTCAATGAAATTATATGAATTTAGTGATTATGAAAATCAAATTAATAACATAATAAATAAATATGAAGAATATTCTTCTCATTATAATCAATTTTTTAAGTCAAATTTTTTTAAACTAATATTTAAAATTACCCCCGGAATGAAAATAGAAGAAAAATTAAAAAAAACTGAAAGTTGTTTTAATTCACTCATAAACTTATTAGATCAAAAAAATTTTAATAAAATTGAGAATAATATATTTCAAAAAATTATAGAATCAATAAAAACAAAGGAATATCTTAAACATGAAATCAAATTTTTAAAAAAATATTTCAACCAAAATATTGATACTGAAAGTACTGAAACAACATTAATGTTACTTTCTTCAAAAAATAGAATGTTAATAATAATAAAAGGTACATTGACCTTATTTAATTCTTTAAAAATACAACAAACTTCTTTTTCACAAAAATTAAAAAAAACATTAGATAAAATAAAAAAAAATCCTAAATTACAAGAGTTAACAGATATAGTTAATTATTTAGAAGAAATAGATATTGATATTATGGGAGAAACTCCTCATATGATTGTTTTAGAACAATTAACAAATAAAGATGGTTTAATTGAGTTTTTAATTGATAAAGATACTGAAGGTTTAAGGAATTTAGCAGAATTTGTTGGAGAAAGTGATAATAGTTCTTTAAAAGCAAGTGATATTCAAGATTTTATAAGATGTGTTGAATTTATGAATGAATTAAAAAAATTTGATAAATCAAAAGATGAAGACTTTTTTAAAGCTTTTATTGAATTAGTTCAAGATGATAAATATAAAAATATTGTAGCTTATATTTTAAAAGTTAATCAAAATTATTTTGAAATTAGAGATTTATATACTAAAAATATTGATAAATCTGAATTTACTAAAAAGAAAGTTGAAGATTTACTTGAATATTCAATATTTAATATTCAAAATGAGAATAATGTTTATATTTGTAAATGCTGTATGACAGACCCTAAAAATGAAGGAAAATTTAAAGAAATTAATTTCGATGAAATTTTAGAAATTAGAGACAGAGCACTTTTAAAAAAAAAAGATGATGAAGATAAAATTTTTTATGAGACTGCTCAAACTTTTTCATTTTTAATTAATAATATTGATACTTTACTTGATTATATCATTGAAAATTATGAAAAAGGTTATCCTGAAAAAATCGAATTAAAAATAATAATACAGAAAGGAAAAGTTGAAATTAAATCATCGAGTAAAGATCAATTTTTAGTAGGGGAAAATATTCCAAAAACTATTGCGAATATTAGAAAATTATTAAATCAACAAAGTGAAGCATTAAAGGAATATTATTTAAATTATCCTTTAATTAGATTTATATCAGGTAAACAATTTAGTTTATTTAATCAATTTCTTAGATTTAATTCAATAGATTTAACTTATTTTCTTAAATATATAACAAATGACAATTATAAACCAATTGATTTCATATATATAATGGATAAAAATGTAATAAAAGCTTCTATAGAAAATACAAATAATTATTTAACTGAATTATTCAGTCAAAATGAAATGACTCAAGAAATAATATTTGGTCGTTCAATATTAAAAGATAATAAATTTAAAGGATTAAAAACTCATTATTCAACAAGAGATACAATGGAAATAAATGTAATAAAAGATTTTATGTATTTAACAGGAAATATTCCTTCACCTCAAACTTTATTATTATGTAATAGAGATACAACATCTGAAGAAATAATTGCTTTCTTATATAGAGCACTTTTATGTGATTTTCACGCTCTTTTTGTAATTATGAAAATAGAAAGTTTAGAAGTTGAAATTGGACAAGAATTATTAAATACAATAAACACTTTATTTTTACAAAATAAAAAAAAAATGAAATCTTGCTTATTAATTATGTATGATGATATGGGAAATGATATAATTCAAGAAATTAAAAAAATAAATGGACACAATATTTTAGATGTTCCTAATTTAAAAGATGATATTGTATTAGAAAACGATAATATTGAAGTTATTTTTTCTGATTCTTGCGGAATTGGAAAATCTACAATAATAAAAGATGAGATTTTACAAAAAAGAAAAAAATATATTTATTTTCCAGTTGGAGGTGAATTTACAAGAGATGAAGTAATTCAAAGATTAATCAAAGAAAAGATAAATGATGATTGTGTTATACATATTGACTTATATGATACTAAACAAGATGATTTAATGAAAGAATTTTTATTTTCTTTATTAATCACTAAATGGTATTATAGAGGAGAAAATATATTTTATTTAGGAAATAAAATTAATGTTAAAGTTGAAATTCCTTTTGGGTTTGTTAATTTTTTACAAAAATTTCCAGTTTTAAATTTATTCAAACCAAGATTAATTTCAATTGAAAAATTATCTCCTTTGAAAATCGAAAAATCATTATCATCAAATTTACAAATAGTATGTAATTATTTGAAATTTTATAAAGAAAATTTAATTGATGATAATAATATTTATATTGAAGGAATTTCAAATGGCCCTTTTAAATATAATTTAAAAGCTGAAAGTTTAGATCAAAAAACGTGTGAAAATTTAATCAACGAATTTTTTAATGTTGAAAAAGCTAATTATTATCAAAAATTATGTTTTATAAATATAATAGCAAGTCAATTAAAATTATTCACAAATAATTTATATTTAGATACTGTACAATTAAAAGAGGTTGGACAATATAAAAGACAAAAAGACTTATATAAATGTAGAAGTTTTATGATTTCTGCTTTAGTTAAAAATACTCAACATTTTACAAAAGGAGCTTATACTAGTTTAATACAGCATCAAAATTTTTCTTTAAATAAACAACACGGTAAATATAATGAAGAAAAAGAATTAGAAGAAGCTTTTAAAAATTTAGAAAAAAAAGAATATATTTCATATAAACAAATTTCTCCAAGTTTGATTTTTTGTAATTTAGATGGAGTTTCTTTAAGTATAATTACTAATTGTAAAAAAAATGAAATAGAATATAAAAAACTACAAGATTTATATAATTCAGGAGAAACAAAAAAAAAATTAAACTTAATAGACTATCAATCTATAAACTATGAAAAATTTTATGAAGAATTAAATAAAGTTTTAAATTTAAATATGTTAACAGGATTAGAAAAAGATATGAAAATTGATGAAAAAACACAAACAATACAAAAAATAGTTGGTTCATATGTTTTTACATCAGATAATTTCATAAAAATGATTTTAATATTATTTAGAATTCAAGCAAATGTTCCAGTAATAATGATGGGAGAAACAGGATGTGGAAAAACATCTTTAATAAGAATAATAGCACAATTATTAAAAAATGATATGAAAATATTAAATATACATGCAGGAATAACAGATAATGATATTTATGAATTTATGATTGGATATCATTCAAATAATAAAGTTAATTATTTAGATAAAAATATAAGTTTAGATAAAAAAAATTGGATATTTTTAGATGAAATTAATACATGTAATTCAATGGGTTTAATTAGTGAAATGATGTGTAAGCATACAATGTTTGGTATACCAATTAATAATAATGTAACTTTTGTAGCAGCTTGTAATCCTTATAGAACATTAACAAAAAAAATTAAAGTTATTGGTTTGGTTGCTAAAAAAGAACAAAAAATAAGAAATTTAGTCTATACTGTAAATCCTCTTCCTTATTCTTTATTAAATTATGTATTTGATTTTGGAAATTTATCTCCTGAAGACGAAGAAAAATATGTTAGAAGTATTGTTAAAAAAACAATAATTAATAAATTATCAGCAAATGAAATTAATGAAGATGATTTATTATTTGCTCAAAATTTGTCATCTGAAGCAATTTTAAAAAGTCAAAAATTCATTAGAGATAAAAATGAAGCTTCATCCGTAAGCTTAAGAGAAGTTAGAAGATTTAATATATTTTTTGATTTCTTTTATGATTATTTAAATAATAAAATAACAACAAATTCAGAAGATGAATCTAGATCATCATTTATAGGATATAATAATAGAAAACTATTAGATGAAGTTATAAATTTAGCAATTTTCATATGTTATAATATAAGAATATCAGATAAGGATAATAGAAATGAATATTTAGCTATAATGGAAAAAACATTTCAACATTCATTTGAAGAAGTTCCAGAAAGAGAAGAAAGATATGTTGTTTCCCATATAAGATTAGGTCCTGGAATTGCAAAAAATAAAGCTTTATTAGATAATATATTTACATTATTTGTATGTATAAATACTCAAGTTCCAGTATTTATTTGTGGAAAACCAGGATGTAGTAAATCACTTAGTGTTCAATTATTATTTAAATCAATGAAAGGTGAAAATTCAGAAAGTCCTTTATTTAGATTATTCCCAAAAATAGTAATGAATTCTTACCAAGGTTCAAAAACCAGTACTTCAAAAGGAGTTTTAAAAATATTTGAAAAAGCAAGAGATGTAATAAAAAATGTAAGATCAAGAAATATGGAAAATAAAAAGAAAGGAAAAAAATATATAGAAGAGAATGTTATTTCAATGATATATTTTGATGAAATGGGTCTTGCTGAATTATCTCCAAATAATCCATTAAAAGTAATTCATTCTCAATTAGAATATGATGAAAATGAAGACAAAGTAGCATTTATTGGAATTTCAAATTGGACTCTTGATGCAAGTAAAATGAATAGAGGAATTTATTTAGCAATTCCAGATCCAGATGAAGAAGATTTACAAAATACTGCTTTAACTATAGCAGAAAGTTATGAACTTGATTTAGAAAATAATCCTTTAAATGAGGAATTTTTTAAAAAATTAGCAAGTACTTATTATGAATATAAATTAAAATTAAATAAAAATAATATTTATCAAGAATTCCATGGGACTAGAGATTTTTATAATTTAATTAAAAATGCTAGTAATTTAATTAAAGATAATTTTAATCCAGATGAAAATGCAATCATTCAAATTGGAATTTCTTGTTTAGAAAGGAATTTCGGAGGCATTGGTAATTTGGAAAATAATTGCAATTCTATATATGTTATTAAAGAAATATTTAAAAAATGTTATGAAAGTGTTCAACCAAATAATGAATATAATGTTATGGAATGTATTAAAAGAAATATTGAAGATAAAGATGGAAGATATTTATTAGTTATTAGTAAAAGTAATATTAGTCCTTATTTATTAGGAAATATATTAAATGAAATGGGAAAAGATTATACTTTTTATTTAGGAAGTCATTTCGAAATTGATCAAATAGGAGAATATTATTCAGTTAAAATATTAAATAAAATATTATCAATAATGGAACAAGGCAAAGTTCTTTTATTAAAAGATTTAGAATCAATTTATCCTTCATTATATGATTTATTTAATCAAAATTTCACAGTTGTTTCAGAAAAAAATTTTGCAAGAATTGCTTTAGGTTATTCAAATAATTCTTTATCATTTGTTCATAATGACTTTAAATGTATTATTTTAGTTGATGAAAGTGAAATTGAAAAAGAAGAAGCACCATTTTTAAATAGATTTGAAAAACATATATTATCATTTGAATCATTATTAAAATCTAACATTAGAGAAAGAGTCGATGAAATATATAATTTGATTCAATCAATACCTAATTTAGCTTATAATTTTTCTCCTAAATATAAATTTGAATTAAAAAATCAATTGGTTAATTGTGACAAAGAAGAATTATTAGGAATTGCTTATTCTATTAAAGAAAAAAATATTAATGAAATTCAATATGAAGTTTTAAAAAAAATTGTACCTACTTTTTCACAAGATATTATAGTTAGTTTAAAAGTTTCTAATTTTGATGCTGTTAATCCAGGAGTTTTAAATCAAATATTTGAAATTTATGAACAAGGTGAACATTCTAATCTTACTAATTTTTTAGAAAAAACAAATTTAAAAATGAACATTGTTTATACTTTTTCAAGTATTTTTGAAAATATTAAAATAAGAAATAGAAATGGTGAAAATATTATTAAAAATAATAATTTCAATTTAGAAATTAAAAATGATTCCATTTTTAAAATTACAATCGCTAAATTGAAAAGTGAAAATGATTTAGATAAAGATTTAATTAATTTTGATGAAAACAAACGATTAAATGTTTGTATTTTACAATTTCAACCTAATGATACGGAAACAATGAATTCTATTAAATTTTATATTGAAAATTATATCAAATATAATGCTAAAAATTTAGAAAATAAAATATTTATTTTTATGGTTCATTTATTTAGAATAGAGAGAGACATTAAAAATAATAATAATATGATGTTTAAACCAAAAATTTTCCCAAATAAAGAAGAAGGTGACAAAAATAAAGAAGAAGAATTAAAGAAAAAAAAAATAATAAAAAATCAAACTTTAATATCTCATTTAGCAAACTTTAATCAAATTTTTATAGATAATTTAAATGGATTAAACGTTTCAATAAAAGATATTTTAGAAAAAACAAATAAAGAAGTTTTTGAAATGAAAGAATTAATAAATTTAGAAGAAGAAATAAACAACAATACCTTTAATTCCTTTTCTTCAATAAGATATCAATTTAAAAACAAAATAACTGATTTTGAAAATAAAAATTATCAAATAATTATGACTCCAAAAATAATAAAAAGTAATGAATTTCAAGAAAAAATAAAATCAATAATGAATAGAGAAATAGTTAAATCTGATAATATTGCATTATTATTATTTAAAGATTCAAATTCTTTCAAAAAAGATGATATTGATTTTATAACAGGAATAAAAAATTTCCAAATTCACACAATAAAACTTACATTAACTAAAATAATAATTAAATGTGAAAGAGATCATGTTTTATCATTTTTATTAAATGATGAAAATATTAATGATAATTTCTTAAAAGAATGCTTTGATAAATATTTCGAATATTTAGATTTAGGAGAAGAAAAACCAAGTTTAGAAATGAATAGTAATGAAGTACAAATCTTAATGGGAATGAATATACCTGGTATAAAACCTATCTTTGAATATGTTATTCAATATGTAAATGAAATTAAAATGGAATTTTTCTTAAATGAAGATACTATGAGAAATAATGAAAGTGAAAATGAAGAAGAATTAGAAAAAGAAAAAAAAGACTATGATACTAAACAAGAAATATTAATTAATAAAGTTGTGAATGAATTTAAAAAAAATGATATTTTTAAATTTTTGGAAGAAAAGAGTAAACATGATGAAATTACTGAAGAAAATATTAAAAAAATATATTATGATTATTATACTATTTTTTTAGGTAATCAATTTAATTGTAATTATTCTCAGTTACTTTTAGTTTTAGAAAAATTAGTTGAAACTAGATTTGAAAATAAAAAAGAAAATTTAATTAAAGATCTTTCAAAAACTATGTTATGGATGGAAAGTAATTCAATTAATATATATATGATTTTAGATATGTTTAATATAATTCAAGGTTATAAAGAAGATTTATTTAATATTATTGATAATATTATAGAAAATAAAGAAATAAATTTAGAAGTTTCTGATAGAAGTCCAGAATGTAAAAAAGAAGTTAATCTTGCATTATTTTTAATTTATGAATCTTGTTTAAAATCAATATTAAATGATGCTGACTTTTTAATTAATTTAAATGAAGTTAAATATTTTGAATTTTTAAAAACTATTAAAGGTCTAATGCAAAATGCAATGCAATTAGAAATTAATTTAAGATTCTTTTCAAAAGAAATATTCAATTTGCAATCTTTCCTACAAATTATTCCTTTATTTACTCAAGAAGGTAATAAAAAAACTGATGAAATAAAAGAATTAATTGATATTATGAAAACAGAAAGTGAATTCTTTGCAAAAGAAGATATTAATGATGATGAAAATATAAAAGGTTTATTAAATAATTTAGATAGACAATATCAATTTTTAAAGAAAATAATTAATGATAAAGAAACTTTTATTAAAATGATGGTGTTTATTTTTGATGGAAAAATAAAACAAATATCAAATTCAGAGTATAGAAAAAAATTATTAGATTATATTTTAGAAGATAATACTTTAACAATTAAATCAGGAAATTTATTAGGAATAATATTAGATAAATCAATTGGTCCAAATTCTGATACAAATATAAAAGTAAATGAAAGAATTGAAGAATATTTATCTTTTGCCAAAGAAGAAAATCCATTATATGAAAAATTTGAAAATCAAAAAGAAAATAAAATACTTGATGAAGTTTTATTATATTTATTTGAATCATATGTTATATCTTATTTCGACAATCACTCTGGGAATGAAGAAGAATCAATTAAAAATATAATTGATGGAATTAGTTTAAAATATTTAGATAAAAGCTTACTTTTTATTGATAATTATACTAAAAACAATTTAAAAGATTATACTTATCCTCATTTAGCAATGTTAATAAGTATTGCTTATATTAGAGTTTATTTAAATAAATTAATTGATATTGAAATGAATGAATTAAATAGACAAAAAGCAGGAAATATATCTCATATTATTAAAATAATTGAAGGTCCTACAAAAAATAGTGTTAGAACTGTTATTAAATTTTTTGTTTTAAAATTAATAAAAAATAATTTAGAAGATTATGATCAATTTAAAACATATCATTTTGAAAAAGTTCAAATGTCATCATTTGTAAAAGATTTTAACTTTGATGATGAAAAAATAATCGCTAATTTTGATTATTCACTTTTACCAATTGAAAAGATAGAATTATATTCTGAATATTTTACTAAATTTATGGAATGTTATGAAAAAGAATTTCAAATTAATTCTCAAGATTTTGTAAAATTAATAAATGAAAATTCAGGATTTGATATTTTCATAAATATAACGATAAATAAAATATTATCAAACTTAAGTAAAGATAATTATTTAAAAGATAATCAAAATATATTTAATAAATTTTCTTCATGGGCATTATCAATATTTAAAAACATAAAAATTACTCAAGAAGCAAAAGAATTTTTAAAATTATTATATGACAGTGAAAAATTGACAAAAACAACAATTGATTATTTTGGAAAAATAACAATATCAGATTTAGAAATGATTTTATTTATATATAGACTATTATTAGATTCATTAAACAAAGAAGGGGAGTATTTTTATTCTAATCTCCTAACAAAAAATATGTTAACCATAATAAAAAATAATTATATTCCAGGAGGAGAACCTAATGAAAATATATGGATAAATTCAGCAAATGAAATGGAAGAATTTTTAATAAAAACAAACGATGCTTATACAGGAGCATATATTTGTTCATGTGGACAATGGTATAATGTAGATCAATGTGGTCTTCCAATGGTTGAATCAAAATGTATTTTATGTGGAAAAAGAGTAGGAGGAACTTGGCATGTTCCAGTTGATAGGGAAGGACATATTAGAGTATTTAAAGATAAAGCACAAATGGATTATATGGTTAAATGGGTCCTTGATAATAAATGGTTAGAAGAACATCCTGATAAACAAAAACATGAATTTAGATGTAAGACTATTCAAGATTTTAAAAAGGATGTTTTAGAGAAGAGTAAAGATGAATATAAAGGAGCTAAAAATGTTACTATGGGATTCTTTGATAAAATTGATAAGAATGTTAGAGAGTTAAGTCAAATTTCTTATAGGCTTCTTTCACTTATTTTTTATGGATGTTTATATTTTGGTGTTTTATTAGGATATATTAATAATGATGATGTTAAAGAACTTTTACCACATGAAAGTAAAAGTATAATTGAAATAATGGGGAAAACCTATAAACATTTAGAAACTGCTTTAAAAGCAAAAGGAATTAATGAAATACAAATCTTTTTAAATTTTATTTATCCAAAATTATCAAATATAATTACTAAATTTCCTCTAATTAAAACAATAGAAATTAGAAGAAATGTTGAAAAAAGTATAAATGAATTAATAGATTCCAGTGTAAATGAATATGAAAATTATAAAAAAACATACATAGAATATAATAACAAATTAAATCAAATAGATTTTAATTCTTTAAGATGTATAATTCAAGAATCTATAGATCCATTATTATATAATGAAGATAAATATCCTTTATTCCATTATTTCATTGTTCCAAAATATCCAAATAAAAAACAAATGATAGAAGAATTAAATTTAATTCCTCAAAGCGACCAAAAATATCCAATTATAAAAAGTTATTTAAATGATAATGGTCAAGTAAAAGCACTAAATAGTATAATAAAAATGAATCCATTTGTAAATTCAATGATAGAACAATATACATATAAAATAACAAGAGATAAAGGAAAAGAAATAAAAATAAAAGATGCTTTAACAAATGATATTTTAAAAAATCAATTTAAAGAATTTCAAAAAGGATGGAAGAATTTATGTACTTTTTTATCAAAAATGCAAAAAAATAAAGAATTAAAAGAATTATATTTACTAAAATATAAATGTAGACCTCCAATGGAGATAAAAGAAATAAAAGAAAATGATGAAATTGCAAATGTTTTAAATGATGATGGGGAATATTTATATGGAATGTATTTAGCAGCAGCATATGATAAATTTATTTCTTGGCAAAATGCATTTTTAAATAATATAATAGGTAATATAAGTCAAAGTGGAGTTTTACATTATTTTAGGGATCAATTACAAAAAGAAATTTATGCTCAAGATGCTACAAAATCTGAAGTTGTAACATTAAATTTAAATACTGATTTTTCTCTTTATCAAAGTTTTGAAGAAATTATTGTTGCTTTTTCTAATAGAAATTGCTTTGAAAAAAATTGTACTATTAATTATACTAATTATAAAAATATTTCATATAATTTTGATTTAATTGAAGAAGAAATTGGTAAAATTATTTTACCAGGAAAAAAATTATTTAAAGTTGATGGACAAAGATTTGTGACTTATGGTTTTGAAGGTTATCGAGGAGGAAATTCAACTATTATTCAAGATTTTGTTAGTAAATATAAACAAGATAAACTTGAAAAAGAAGAAAGGAGAATTTTATATGAATTTACCCATAAAAATTTAATTGATTTTAATAAATTTATGTTTTCTATACAATTACTTATTTTTTATTTAAAAAATGAAAATTATCAAAGTGAAACTTCAATTAATGATACTATTAGCGCAATTCCTGATTTTGTAAAAATTAACGAAGATTGTAAAAGATTTTTTGAAGAACATCCTGAATTTAAATTAAAAGTTTTAATTTCTATATATGAATATATAGAATTATTATGTTATCCTGAAATAGTAGAAAATGTAAATGAAGAATATAAAAAGAAATTAGAAAAAGAAGAAACAATAAAAATAAATAATTATTTTGATAATGGTGAAAAAAAACTTGTAGATAAATTATTATTAGCAACTACAGTAAGAAAATTAATTTCTAGATTTTTAAGTGGAAAAAGAGGAGAAAATGAGATTAAAGAAAATGAACACTTATTATATTTTATACAAGCAAAAGAAGAATTTTGGGATAAAACTTTGTTTGAAAATCCTAAATTTGATGAAGAATTTGAAAAAATGATTGAAGAATTTACAGTTAATGTCTGTCAAGCTATTGATTTTTATGAAGTTTTAGGAGGAGATAAAGAATTATTAGGTGATAAAAAAGAATTTGAAGAAAATGAAAATAATAATAATGAAGATAATGATGATAATGAAAATGTTGATGAAGAGAAAGAAAAAAAACCAAGAAAAAGAAGGAAAGGTTATTAAAATATTTCAAATTTTTTTAACTTATATTTAAAATATTTATATTTGTTAATTTAAAAAAAAAATTATTTTATATTTAGAATTATTTTATTAAATATATATCTTAAACTAAATTAATTATTTATTTTTTTATTATCTAAAAAATTAGTTATTGTTAATTATAATTATTTATGACATAAAATACATATTCATATTATTAAATTAATCTTTATTTTTTTTATAATTCTTATATTAATTTTATTTTTTTTCTTAATTAAAAATTTATTTTGAATATATTCCATATAATTAATAATAGTTTTGTATAAAAAATTTAGTTATTTCTATTAATAAATGTTTCTAATATGATAAATTAAATTTTCCAATAAAAAGATAACTAATTTTTTCAAAATAATGAAGAAAAAGAGATTTCATAAAATAAAGCAAGATATTTTTTAAATGTTCTTTTTACAAATGATTTTATAAATCAAAGAAATATTTCAGACAAATTCTAGTAATCATAATATTTAATTCAATTTATATAATACTATTATTACTTCAAACAATGAAATAAATTTAATTGTATTAATATTAAAAACATAAAGAAGAACAAAGTTAAAAAATAATTTTTTTCTAATTAAAAGAAAAAACTTTATAATATAGATTTATGAATCAAAAAATTGTAAAATGATTAATTATGATCATTGTGATTGTTAAGATATTTTATTTAAAAAATTATCCTATCATATAAATTTAACTTTCAATTTAATTTAAATTTATTTTCTTTACATGAATTAATAGAGAATCTCATAAAATATTAATCTAAAAAAAATAATTAAAAAGAATGACACAAAAATATAATGTAAAATGTTCAAAGCAATTGTTCAATTAGTGCTAACATTTGATTTTATAAAAAAATATATATAAATAATGATATTTCGTTGTGAATTAATTATAAAAAAATCAAATTACTAATTAAATTAAATTAAATTAATTACTTAAGTTTTAATAAAATAATAAAAAATAAAAAATGAACCCAGATAACATTTCAAATAACGAAATATCATCATATAAATTATGTGAAAGATGTAAAAGGAATCAAGCAATATTAACATGTCCTCAATGTTCTCCTTTTCATAATTTTTGTACTTCTTGTGATACAGCTGTTCATGCTCTTCCTTCAAAAACAAATCATATAAGAAATCCTTTAGATACTTTTAATGTTAATAATCCAATTGAAAAAATAAATAACAGTAATATTATCAATAATAATTTAAATAATAGTGGAGTTAATAATAATAATGTCAACAATAATAACTATGATAATTCTACTAATTATTTTAGTAATTCTAATTTAAATTTAAATAATTTAAAAGAACAATCTTTTAAAGTAAATCAAATACCTCTTTCTCCAAATAATAATTTAAATACTAATAATTTAAATAACAATAATTTAAACAACAATATTTTAAATAACAATAATTTAAATAATAATAATCAATTATTTTATTTACCTTCAAGTAATTTAAATTATATTGAACAACCAAATAGAATTAGATCACATGATTTTAAACAAACTTTTACAAAAGATTATGTAACAGAATTAAATAATATTCATTTAAAAGAAAAAAATGAATTATTATTTAAAATATCTTCTTTAGAAAATACTTTAGATAGATTAAAAAAATCTTTTGGAGAACACATTAATAAAATGCAAGAAACAGTTGATGATAGTAATAGAGAATCAAATAAGAAAATAAAATTAATTGAAGATGAAAATGAAATTAAACTAAAGAAAATAAAAGATGAAAAAAATTTAGAAATTGATAATTTAAAAAATGAAAATGAAGATTTGAAAAAAGAAAATGGTAATTTATTAAACAATTTAAAAGAAGTAGAAGAAGAAAAAAATTCCATTCAAGAAAATTTAACGACAGAAATAAATGAATTAAAAGAACAAATATCAAAATTAAAAAATGAATCTGAAAATACCCAAAATAATTTAAATAATTTATATGAACAAATGAAAAGAGAATATGATAATAAAATTAATCAAATTTTAGAAGAAAGAGAAAATGAAATAAATAATATAACTATTCAAAATAAATTAAATACAGAGAATTTAAATAATGAATTAATAAGAATAAGAAGAGAAAATTTATGTTTAAAAGATCAAATAGAAGAAAATGAAAAAAAATTTTGTAATTCATTAAATGAATTAACTCAAGAAAATAATTGTTTACATAAAGAAATTCAATATATGCAAGATCAAAATAATCAAATTTATGAAAAATATAAAAAAACTGAACAATGCTTAATTAATGTTCAAAATGAAAATGATTTAAATAAGAAAAGTCTTGAAAGACATAAAGAAGAAATAAGTAAAAAAGGAAAAGAAATTATTTTTTTAAATAATAATATTAATTCTCTTAAAAATTCCAATAGTTTATTAACTGAAAATAATATGAAATTACAAAGAGATAATGGTAATTTAAAAGTACAAAATGAAAATATGAATTATGAATTTTCAAACAAATTAAAAAATTTAAATTATATAGAAAACCAAAATTGTTTATTAGAAAGAGAAAATAATGAATTAAAAAATAAAATAGGAAGATTTGTAAGACCATATTCATTTAATTCTGCTTATTAAATATTTTTTTTTTAAATATTTAAACTTTTGAAATAACTGAATTTAACTTATTTAGAAATAATAATTATAATTATTAAAATAAAAAAATAATGGGATGCTCAAATGGAGGAATTCAAACAGCAGAAAAAAAAGAACAAACAAATAAAAATCCAGTTAAAAATCAAAATAATAATAATATAAATAAAAATCAAAAAAATAAGAATAATAATGAAATAATTCAAAGAAGAAGAAGTAGATTTAATAGTTTACGAACTTCAATTATAGATAGAAAAGAAAGTGAAAATAAAGAAAATATATTAACACATCAAAAATCAAAACAATTAGTTTTAAATGAAAAAAATGGGAAAAAAAAAAGTAAACTATCATTAATAAGAGATGAATTTAAAGGAAGTGAAAGAAAAAAATCAAGATCAAAATCAATGAGAACAAATAAATCAAGTGAATCTAATGAATTAAATGAAGATTCAAAAAAAAAAAGAAAATTAAAAAGATATAGAACAGAAAAAATAAATAAAAAATATAAAGAAGAATTATTGGATGATCAAAATCTAAAATTTAAATTAAATAGAAATGAAAGAAAATCAGTTACAATAAAAACAAGACCAACATATTTTAATGAAAATAAAGATGGGGAATTATATCCAATTAATGAGAATGTTAGAAAAAATAGAAAAATACTTTCTAGAAGAGACGAAAAACCAATAATTGAAAATTATGAAGTTATTGATTCACAAGGAAAAAAAAGAATAGAATTTAGAAAAACAAGGAGTTATACACTTACAAATACTTTAAATGAAGATTTTGCAAAAAATAAAAAAAGAATTTTTGATATAAGAACATCAAATAGTAATAATTATAATAATAACTATAATAATACTTTAGAGAAATCATCTGAAAGTAATTCATTAGTTAAAAAATCTAATTTAAAATCAAGTAATAGTAAAATTATATCATATGAAATAGAAAAAGAAAATACAATTCAAGAAGAAAATGATGAAAATTCAAAAAAAAAAAAAAGTAAAAAATATAAAAGAACTGTTTCAAATGTTACTAATAAAGGTTCAATTTATAATTCAAAAAAAACACCATTATTAAATTTACAAGGTTCAAATAAAGATTCAAATAGTCTTTCTGATGAAAGTGAATCTAAATTATCTGGAAGATTATATTCTTTAGAAAATAATAAAAATGTATTTAAACAAGGAAGAAAATCAATTAAACAAATTTCTATTCGTGATTTTGTTAAAAATAATAATGTTAAAGAAAAGAAAAAAGAATTACCTCAAATTTTAGAAAAAGAAAGATTAAGTAATTTAATATTAAAAGATAAAAATTGGGATAATATTTATAATGAATTATTTGATGAATTTGATAATTTATTTAAAGGTGATGATAAATTAAGCGATAAAATTAATATTTTAGTTTTGAAAAATTTTAATATTGAAAAAAAAGAAGGTAGGAATTCAATTTATAAAGAAATAATTAAAATAAATATATTAAATAAAGTAAATAATAATTGGGATGAAGCTCCATTAAAACAAATAAAGACAAATATTTATAATATATATTCAAAAGAAAAATATAAAAAATATTCACTTATTAATTTTGATACTTATTATAAAGAATATGAAAAAATTCCTCAAAATTTAAAATTACCTTTATTTAAATGTTCATCAAATTCAAATAAAGAAGAATATATAATTGATTTTTCAAGAAATGATAAAATTAAAGTTATTTTATTTTTCGATATAAAAGATATAAATTCATTATTAGCTTTAAAAAAATTATCAAATTATTATCAAGAAAATAAAGAATTATTTTATTTTTTTCCAATTTATCAAATTCATTTAAAATCTATTAATGAAATAAGTAATATAAAGAAAATATTAGAAAATAATGAAGTTCCTTTAGAATCTCAAGAAATTTATTTTATATTTGAAGAAAAATCTCATTTAATAAAAAAATCATTTTTATATCAAACTGATTATGATTCAAAAAAACAGATGTCAAAAATTTATTTAATTGATAAAGATAATATTTTAAGATATAATTCAAATTTAATAGATTTTCAAATAGGGATGATAAATAATATAAATGAAGCAATTGAAAAACAAGATTTTATATATGAATTAAATACTTTAATAAATTTATTTGAAAAACAAAAAACAAAATCTTATAAAGCAAAATTAAATTTTAGAAAAGCAATAATTTATGATTATGATATAAATGAAAATACTTTAATACAATCAAAAAAAATTTATGAAGGTATAACTGGGAATTTAGATAATAATATTAACTTAGAAAAAGCAATAATAGATAATGTAGATATAGATTTTTCACCTTTAATTCATAAATCAAATAGCAATAATAATAGTGATGATGAAAAAGAAGAATATTCTAATTTAGAAGATAAAGAAGAAGAATTGAATAATATAATAAAATCTGAAATTAATAATTTTTCAAATCAAATTGGTGGAGAAATAAATGATTTTAATTGTATTTATACTTATATTTATAATTTATATTCAATAATCAATGAAGAATATCCAGAAGAAAAAATTAAAAAAAAAGAAGAAGAACATTTTAAATTAGAATTTTTGTTAAATCTTCATTTATTTGAACAACAATTCCAATTTGCTCTAATTAATTCTATGAATAATATATTTAAATATCCTGATTTTAGTAATATTGATTATTTATCTTGTGTTCCTTGTTTAAATAAAACATTTTCTATTAAATCAAATTTAATTGACCCTAATAATAATTTTGATAAAAAGTTAATTCAAATTAGTTATCCTCATCAACCTAATTTGATTTTAGTTATTAGTTATATCACTAATTATTTAGTAAAAACAGAAATTGAAAACCGATTTAATAAAATAAAAAAATGTTTAAATGATGATTTCAATATTACTGTCATTTTTAAAGGAGAACAATATGAATATCAATCAATAATTGAAGATTTATATTTTATTTCTGAAAATAATTTAAAAGTTTATATTTCAGATTCAACAGATACAAATTTTCCTTTACATTTTAATGCCTCAAATCATAACACTGAAAATCCATCATATTATATTTTAATAAATAAAAATGGAAATATTTCTTATGTTGGAAATTTTACTAATATTAAAATAGAGAATTTCTTTAATGACTTTGAGGTGTTTGAAAATGAAATTCCCATTAATGAATATTTATGCGATGAAATGAAAAGAGAAGAAATAAATTATATTATAAAAAACTTAGAAAATTTAATTCAAACTGAATTTGAAAACATTAAAGAAAAACATCCTTTAAAATATAGACCTTTAATTCAAATATCATATGATAAAAAATATAATAATAAAAATAATAAAGAAAATATAGAAAATATTAAAATAAAAATAATAATAAAAGAAAGACATAAAAGAATATTCACATCATCTGCACAAATAAAAAATATATTTAAACTTTTAAGACAAGATTATAATGCACTAATATTAATTATTCCATTACAATGTGAAACATTAATGATCCCAGAGAATTGTGAAATGTGTGGGAAAAAAATAGAAAAAGGACCTTTTTACTTAGAACAAAAAAAGAATATAATTTATTGTTTAAATTGTGAAGAATTATTAAAAAAAAGAGAAACACATTTAATTTTTTTTAAAACTGAAGATTATGATAAAGAAATAATAAGTGATTTTTATAATTCAAATATTTACTCAAATGAAGCATTAAATAAAGAAATTCCTGATTTTTGTTGTTTATGTGATCATAAATTAGGAACTGAATTTTATTTATCTTTAACACAATTTAATGTTAAAGAAGGTTATTCTCCATTAGTAATATGTAATGATTGCTTTAATGATTTAACTAATTTTGGAAATTTATATGATCAAAATGATATTTATAATAAAAATATTTTTTGTATTCATGAAGATAATATTATATTTAGAAAAGTTTTAATTTGATTTTGTTTTAGAGTTATTTGTTTTTTTTAATGTTTTTTAAAAATATTATGTTTAAATTAAGAATTATTGACTGAATATTTTGATATAAATTATTAAATAAATAAAATATTTTTTAAATTAAAAATGTTTAATTTGAAAAAGATTTTTTAATTTATTTCATAAATAATTTTTCCTTCAATAATATCATTAATAATATGTTGTGAAACTAATTTAATATTTTTATTATCATATTTAAACTTTCGGCAAAATTCTTTAATTAAATCATCAAAATTATGAAATTCTTTAAAATTATAAATTTCTTTTATTTTCTTTTTATCAACATAATCTAATATATTTTTTATTAATTTTTCAGGTTTTGGAATTTTAGAAATTTCTTTAAATTCTTTAGAAATAAATAAAGTATTATCATCATCTTTTTCAAAAATTGTTCCTGGAACACAATCAATGCCGAAATTTTTATTATTATTAAAGTAAATAATTTTATCGTCTGAATTAGCATTATTTATTAATTGAATTGATTGAATAAATAAATTTTTTCCCATATTAGGATAACCAATAATTCCTATTTTAATTTTTTTATTTTTTTTTAAATTATCATTCACTATTTTTTTCAATTTATCAAACATAATATTTACTTTTTCTCTTATAAAAGAAGATAAAATTAAAACTAAATTTTTTTTTTTTAAAGTATTATAAATTTTATCTAAAAATTCTTTAGAAACTAAATCTACTTTTGCTAAAACTAAAATTAAAACTTTATTTTTATCTTTTATTTCTTTTTCAATTTTTTCACATCTTGTTCCTTTCACATTTCTAATATCAATGAATTCTAAGATTAAATCACTTCTTTTTATTAAATCAAATAAATTTTTTTTATGTTCTTCTTTTGTTTTAGGAATTATATAAGTTTTAAATTCATCATGAGGTAAATTTTCTAATTGTTCTTCAGTCATCATTATTTCTTCTAATCCTTCTGGAATTTCAAATTCTTCATCTTCATTTTCAAATTTGAATTTTTTATTTTTTTTTTCTTCTAATTGTATTACTTTATTTTTAGTTTTTTTGAAATTATTTTTTTTGTTTTTTTTATTTTTTAATCTTCTCATCTTTTTTTTTAAAGATGTTGTTTTTATTGTTTTTTTTATTTTCTGTATTCGTTTAGATTTTTTATTTTTGCCCATTTATTATATTTTAATTCTTATAAATTTTAATTAAATTAATTTTATCATATATATGCTTATAAATGATTAAATTATATTCAATTATTCTGAAGTGTTTTAATATATTAAAACAATTAATATATTCTTTAGAAAATATATATTAAAAAAAAAGATATAAAAAAAATTAATTATAGCACTTTAAAAATAAAAAAAACAACAGATTATAAAAAATAATGGGAAATATTACTGATTTTGAATATCAAAAAATATGTTGTGTAAATATAAATAAAAAAGAAAATAAGATTCTATTTATACATTCAAATTCAGTAAATAATCCTCAAAATTTTTCTATAATTCCTAATAATCAATTCTTTATAACTTCATCAAGAATGAATATAAATCAAAGAAACCCAAATAAAATAAATTTAAATTCTCAAGTTATAGGTACTAAAAAACTATTAAGTAAATTTGCAAAACAATCAAATTCTTCTTTAAATAATTATAATGATAATAATATAGAAAATAACATTTATCAATTTAATACTATAAATGATAATCATGAAAAAGACACTTATTTAGGAGGAGAATATGTTTTAAGTGAAGATTTAATAAACGAGAATATAATGAAAATACAACAACATTTTAAAACAAACTTATTAGAATCCTTAAAATTAATTGAACAAAATGAAAAAAAGTTTATTCATAAAACAGAATATTCAATAGTCAAAACAAAGTCAATGACAAATATATTCATTAAAAATATAACTAAAGAAAATATTAAAGATAATGAATTAATCGTAAATAGTGAAATACCAGAAGTTGGAAAAACAAGAACATTTATATATAATCGAAAAATGAAAAATTCTTTTAGTTCATTGAAAAACTCAGGACTATTTTCTTTTGAACCTGAAAGTATAGCAAATACACCAAAAGGTTTTTTTCAGGTGAAAAAAAAAAAATTCACATATTACGGTAAAACAAACGTAGAAGGAAAAAAAAATGGTTTTGGAATAATAAATTGGGAAGATGGAAGTAAATTAAAAGGATATTTTATAAACTCAAAAATAAATGGTTATGCTATTTTCACAGATTCTAAATATCAAGAATCAATTTTTTGTGGAGAATATTATGATAATATAGTTAAAGGATATGGATATTATATTAAAGATAGTTTAAAAACAGAAGGAGATTGTTGGTTTAAAAATGATATTAATGGTTTAGGAATTCAATTTAATTTTATTAATGGGAATTTATATAAAGGATCTTTTTTATATTCAAAGAAATGTGGATTAGGCTTATTTACTTGGAAAGATGGAACATTTTATTTAGGAGAGTTTTATGAGGATAAAATAAATGGTTATGGAATTATTAGATATAATAATGATAGTGTTTATTATGGAGAATTTAAAGATAATAAATTTTCTGGTTTTGGAGAATTTTTATGGAATGATTATAAATATTATTGTGGAGAATATAAAGATGGATTAAAAGATGGGTTCGGAATTTTTGTTTGGAATTTTAGAAAGTTAGATGCTTATATTGGCTTTTGGGAATTAGGAAGAATTAATGGAGTAGGAATTAAAATAGATGATATTAGTTTAAAAATGTATATTTGGAAAGATGGAAGAAAATTAAATAGTATTCAGTCTTGGAAATTAAGTGAAATTTTAAAACCTTGGCAAATGAAATATAAAAAATTCTTGGAAAAAGATTTTAAATTTTTGTCAAAGTTTATTGTGAAATTACAAAAAGGAGATATTTTTGAAAAAGATTTGGACAAATTTTTTTAATTTCTTTTTTTCAAGAATAATTTTTATATTTTCAATTTTTTTGGATATATAAAATTATTTTAAATGTATTCATTGAATTATAAAATGAAATCAATAAATTATTATGAGAACATAAATGAGTATA